>Ga0208219_1000077_pt1 | contig 43166 bp, 44 predicted proteins | sample NGESurshal072012_7_FD_184469 | JGI IMG/M metagenome (GOLD analysis project Ga0208219, IMG submission 184469) | Arctic peat soil microbial communities from Barrow, Alaska - NGEE Surface sample 53-2 shallow-072012 (SPAdes) | ecosystem: Environmental > Terrestrial > Soil > Wetlands > Peat ... | reverse complement strand
CATCGCCAAGGAGTACGGCCGCGACCTGGCCGACATCACCGACCGGCAGAACGTGCAGTACCACTGGATCCGGATCGAGGACGTCCCGGCGATCTGGGGGCGCCTGGAAGAGGCCGGGCTGTCCTCGCTGCAGGCCTGCGGCGACGTGCCGCGCAACATCCTGGGCTGCCCGGTAGCCGGGATCGACTCCGGCGAGATCATCGACGCCACCGCGACGCTGCGCGCGACCGAGGCGGTCGCGGCCCTGAACCCGGAGTTCGAGAACCTGCCGCGCAAGTTCAAGACGGCCATCTCCGGCTGCGCCTCGCACTGCACGGCCCACGAGGTCAACGACGTCTCGTTCGTCGGCGTGATCGGCCCGGACGGCAGCCCCGGCTTCGACCTGTGGGTGGGCGGCGGTCTGTCGACCAACCCGATGATCGCCAAGCGGCTGGGCGTGTTCGTCCGGCCGGACCAGGTGCCGGCGGTCTGGGCGGGCGTGGCCGGGCTGTTCCGGGACTACGGCTACCGCCGCCTGCGCAGCCGGGCCCGGCTGAAGTTCCTGGTGTCGGACTGGGGCGCGGAGCGGTTCCGCGAGGTGCTGGAAACGGAGTACCTGGGCGAGCCGCTGCCCGACGGGCCCGCCCCGGAGCGGCCGGCCCACGGCAGCCGCGACCACGTGGGCGTGCACCGGCAGCGCGATGGGCGTTACTACGTCGGGGTGGCGCCTCATGTGGGCCGCAGCTCCGGTACTCAGCTCTGGCAGGTCGCTGACCTGGCCGAGGTCTACGGCTCCGGGACGATCCGCACGACCACCGAGCAGAAGCTGCTGATCCTCGACGTTCCGGAGGAGAACCTGCCCGCGCTGCTCAGCGCGCTGGACGACCTGGACCTGCAGGCCAAGCCGTCGGTCTTCCGCCGCGGCACGATGGCCTGCACGGGCATCGAGTTCTGCAAGCTGGCCATCGTCGAGACCAAGGGCCGCGCCCGCGACCTGTACACCGAGCTCGGCCGCCGGCTCCCGGACTTCGACACGCCCATCACCATCAACGTCAACGGGTGCCCGAACTCGTGTGCCCGGTTCCAGCTCGCCGACATCGGCCTCAAGGGGTCGATCGTCGACGGGACCGAGGGATTCCAGGTGCACCTGGGCGGGTCGCTGGGCGCGGACCCGTCGTTCGGGCGCAAGCTGCGCGGGCTGAAGGTCACCGCGGACGGGCTGCCGGACTATGTCGAGCGGGTGCTGCGCAACTATAAGGCCGACGCCGCGGACGGCGAGGAGTTCGCCACCTGGGTGCGGCGCGCGGACGAGGGGCTGCTGTCATGAGCGGCGAGCGCCAGGTGCCCTTCTTCTGCCCGTACTGCGGCGAGGAGACGCTGCGCCCCTCCGGGCCGGAGGCCGGCGAGTGGGAGTGCGGCGCCTGCGCGCGCGGCTTCCAGCTGCGCTTCGTGGCCGTGCTGCGCCCGGAGCGGCATGGCCCGATCACCGGGATGGCGTCGTGAGCGGCTATCCGCTGGCGCTGGACCTGGCCGGACGCCGGGTAGTGGTGGTGGGCGGCGGAGCGGTGGCGCTGCGCCGGACTCGCGCGCTGCTGGACGCGGGCGCGCTGGTCACGGTGATCGCCCCGCGGCTGCGGCCGGAGTTTGCCGCGCTGGAGCCGGGCGTGACGGTGGCCGAGCGGCCCTACCGGGACGGCGACCTGGCCGCCGCGGGAGCCTGGCTGGCGCATGCCGCCACGGACGACCCGGCCGCGAACGCGGCCGTGGCCGCGGAGGCCGAGCGCGAGCGGGTCTGGTGCGTGCGCGCCGATGACGCGAGCGCCTCGGCAGCCCGCACCCCGGCAGTCACCCGGCACGGCGAGATAACGGTCGCGGTCACCGCCGGCGGCGATCCCCGGCGGTCGCAGGCCGTGCGAGCCGCTATCGCGACGGCGCTGGCCGACGGCCGCCTGCCGCTGCCCCGCCGGGACCGTCGCCGGGATGGCGTCGGCAGCGTGGCCCTGGTCGGCGGCGGGCCGGGCGATGCCGGGCTGATCACCGTCCTCGGCCGCCGGCTGCTGGCCGAGGCCGACGTCGTGGTGGTGGACAAGCTCGCGCCGCGCTCGCTGCTGGCCGAGCTCGATCCGGCGGTCGAGATCGTCGACGCCGGCAAGGCGCCGCACGCGCACAACCTGACCCAGGCGGAGATCAACAACCTGATCGTGGACCGGGCGCTGGCCGGCCAGCGGGTCGTGCGGCTCAAGGGCGGCGACCCGTTCGTCTTCGGCCGGGGCGGCGAGGAGGCCCTGGCCTGCGTCCGGGCCGGCGTGCCCTTCCGGGTCGTGCCGGGCGTGACCAGTGCCGTCGCGGTGCCGGCCTACGCCGGCATTCCGGTCACCCACCGCGGCGTGACGCAGGACTTCGCCGTGGTGTCCGCGCACCTGGACCCCTCGCACCCGGGCGCGACCGTGGACTGGGAGGCGCTGGCCCGCGGTCCCGGCACGCTGGTGCTGCTCATGGGGGTCGCGCACCTGGAGGAGATCTCGGCCGAGCTGATCAAGCGCGGCCGGGACGCGGCCACGCCGGTCGCGGTGATCCGCGACGGCACCATGCCCAGCCAGGACGTGCTGACCTCCACCCTCGGCCAGGTGGCCGCCGACGCTGACCGCGCGGGCGTGCGGCCGCCGGCGGTCGTGGTGATCGGCGAGGTCGTCCGGCTCCGTGAGCTTCTGGAGGTGGCATGAGTAACCCGGCCCTGCTGGCCGTCGCGCATGGCAGCAAGGATCCTGCCGCGCAGGAAACGGTCGCCCTGCTCGCCCGGCAGATCCGGCGGCTGGCTCCCGTGCTGGACGTGCGGGTCGCGTTCGTGCAGCACGCGGAGCCGACGCTGGCCGCGCAGCTCAGCGCGACGGGGGCGCACACGGTCATCGTCCCGCTGCTGCTGTCCACCGGCTATCACCTGCGCACCGACATCACCGGCGCCGCCCTCGCGGCCGGCGCCCAGGTCGCCGACCAGCTCGGGCCGGATCAGCTACTGGTGACCGCGCTGGCCGCCCGGCTGGCCCAGGCGGGCGTGCCGGACGGGACGCCGGTGGTGCTGGCGGCGGCCGGATCCTCCGACCCGGCGGCCGAGGCGGACGTCCAGGCCCAGGCCGCGCTCCTAGCCGGACTGCTGGCCGTGCCGGTCGTGCCCGCGTATGCGTCAGCGGGCCGGCCCCGGGTGCCCGAGGCGGTGGCTGAGCTGCGCGAGCGCACCGGCAAGCCGGTGGCGGTGGCCACCTATCTGCTGGCGCCCGGCTTCTTCCACGACCAGCTCCAGCACGCGGGAGCCCGCTGGGTCACCGCGCCCCTCGGCGGCCACCCGGCAATGGCAGGGCTGGTCATCGACCGTTATCGCACCGCGTCGCGCCGCCCGGTGCTCGCGGCCGCCACAGCGGGGGCCTGACGTCTGCTCTGGCGCGTGGCGGGCCGGCGCGCATGCCCGCACATCGTGGGTGTGCGTTCACTGCTGAAAGAGTGTCAGCAGCCGCACGTCCATGTCGTTCGCCGGACGGCTGCACGCCTGCGCCAGCCCCCGCCTTCCATCCAGCCCCGCCAACCCCACTGGCCCCGGCCTCCCCCGTCTAGACAGGCTCGGCAATGTCGTCGCTGGGCCGCCGCTGTCGTTGTGACGGCAGCTCTGGCCCAGCGATGACGTTCCGTGACTCGGCACGAGGCGAGGCCCTGGGAGTTGCCGACCCGGGCGCTAGCTGACGCGGCCGTAGGCGAAGATGACGGCGTCCGAGCCAGCCTTCGTCGCCGCGTCGCCCGCTCCCCACACGGCATGGGTGCCAGGGTCGAGAGCCAGATCATTGAGGCCCCCGGGGCGCCCCGGTCGAGATGCGCGTACGGGTCCACCGGCCTGACTTGGACCGGTGCAGGACCCAGGACACCTGGCCTGGGCCTGACGAACCGGAGCTGGCCGTCATCCAGAGGCCGCCCTGGCCATCGGAGATCACCGACCTCGGCTGCACCTGCCACGGCACGGCGATCTTCCGCCACCGCCTGCCGTCCCAGTGGACCACCAGCCCCGACGTTATTGACCCAGCCGGCTCTCCCACCGCCCAGACATTGCCTCGGGATACCGCCACAATGTCATTGAACTGGGCATTCTTCAGGGCCGGGGCCGAAACTCGCGACCACCGTGTGCCGTTGTAATGCGCCAGGGAGTCCCCGGGGCTATGGATCGACCCGGTGGCCCAGATACTGCTAGCCGACAGCGCGCTTCCCCCCTCGATGCCGTTGGCGACCCCGCCGAACTTGGTCCAGCTGTGGCCGTTGTAGTGCCAGGTGCCGAGGCCGCCGATATATCCGCCGCCCCCGAACACCCAAACATTGTCAGGGCTGAGCGCGATCACGCCCGTCAGCTCGCCGGTGCCGGTCCACCGCTTGGCTACCGACCACTTCCGCCCATTCCAGCGCAGCGCGTACTGCCCTAGCTGGCTGGTGTACCAGACGTTGTTGCGCGCCGACGCGCTCCCGCCGCCGATCCCGCTCGCCAGGCCGCCGGGAAGACGCGCCGGGCTCCAGTGACTGCCGTTCCAGTGCACGGCGACCGGCGGCGTCCTCAGCGCCGCGTTGGCCGCTCCGAAGGCCCAGGCATCGTCCCGGGCGGGCGCGACGAGCGCGAAGTACCCGCTGTAGTTGGCCGCGGCACCATAGTGATGTCGGTAGAAAACGCGCCAGCCGGAGCTGCCCGCGGCCTGAGCCGGAACGGCCATCGTCGCCGCGAGCGCGGCCGCCGACGCCGAGGCGCCCGCGAGAACAGCTATCCGGTGGGACCGGCTCATGGCAACCTCCGCTGGAATTTGGCCCGCGCCACCGCTGCGCATGGCAGCGGCACATTATCAAATATGGTTATAAACTGGAATAACGGACGCATGCTATCTCGGCAGCCTCATTCCGCTAATGACGCGTCGCGCAGGCCGGCCTCCCGCGCCGCGCGTTGGCGCTCGCCGCCGCCACGCCGGCTGCGGCCAAGCCGGCTGCGGAAACGCCACAAGCTACGGACGGGGCTGTCGGTGGGACGAGGCAGTATGGAGGAATGCCTGTTAGCCCGCCCGCCGCGCCGGAGCAGGCCCTGGACCTCGCCGGATTCAGCGAGGCGACCAGGGCCTGGTTCAGCGCTGCCTTCGCCGCGCCGACGCCGGCGCAGGCGCAGGCATGGGGGGCGATCTCACGGGGCGAGCACACGCTGGTGATCGCGCCGACCGGGTCGGGCAAGACGCTGGCGGCGTTCCTGTGGGCCGTGGACAAGCTGGCCGGCGAGCCGGTTCCGGCCGACCCCCGGCAGCGCTGCCGGGTGCTATATGTCTCTCCGCTCAAGGCGCTCGCCGTCGACGTCCAGCGCAACCTGCGCTCGCCGCTGACGGGCATCGGGCACGCAGCGCGGCGGCTGGGGCTGGCCGAGCCAGACATCAGGGTCGGGGTCCGGACCGGGGATACCGCGGCCGACGAGCGGCGCAAGCTGGCGGGCAAGCCGCCGGACATCCTCATCACCACGCCCGAGTCGCTCTACCTCATGCTGACCTCCCGGGCCCGCGAGACCCTGCGCAGCGTGCAGACCGTGATCATCGACGAGGTGCACGCGCTGGCCGGCAGCAAGCGCGGCGCGCACCTGGCGCTGTCCCTGGAACGGCTGGATGCGCTGCGCGCGGCCCAGGAGGAGGCCGAGGGGGACGTCCCGGCCCAGCGGGCCCACCAGCAGCCGGTCCAGCGGATCGGGCTGTCGGCGACGGTCCGGCCGCCGGAGGAGGTCGCCGCGTTCCTGGGCGGCGCGCTGCCGGTCAGCATCGTCGCGCCGCCCAGCCACAAGCAGTTCGATCTGCAGATCGTGGTGCCGGTCGAGGACATGGCCGACCTGCAGACGGCCGACGGCGGCCCCGACGGGCACGTGGGCGGCAGGCCGGGCGGCCCGAACGGGCACGTGACTGCCAGTCCGGGCGGCTCGGGCGGAGCGAATGGCTCGGGCGGCCCAGGCGGTGGCCCGGGTGAGGACGGGCTCGAGCCCGGCTCGGGTAACCCGGTCCGCCAGCACTCGATCTGGCCGCACGTCGAGGAGCGCGTCCTGGACCTGATCCAGAGTCACCGCTCCACGATCGTGTTCGCCAACTCGCGCCGCCTGGCCGAGCGGCTGTGCGCCCGGCTGAACGAGCTGGCCGCCGAGCGGGCCGCGGAACAGCTGGCCGAAGCCGAGCTGGCCGAAGCCGAGAGGACGGGCGCGGCCGGCCTGAACCTGCCGCCGCCTGCGGAGCTGATGGCCCAGGCGGGGACGGGGTCCGGGGCGCCGCCGATCGTGGCCCGCGCGCACCATGGCTCGGTGTCCCGGCAGGAGCGGACCCAGATCGAGGAGGCGCTCAAGGCCGGCCGGCTGCCCGCCGTGGTCGCGACCTCCAGCCTCGAGCTCGGCATCGACATGGGCGCGGTCGATCTCGTCATCCAGGTCGAGTCGCCGCCGTCGGTGGCCAGCGGCCTGCAGCGAACCGGCCGCGCGGGGCACAACGTGGGCGACGTCTCCCGGGGCGTGTTCTTCCCCAAGTACCAGGGCGACCTGGTCCAGGCGGCGGTGGTCATCCAGCGCATGCAGGCAGGCCAGATCGAGGAGCTGCGCATGCCGCGCAACCCGCTCGACGTGCTGGCCCAGCAGATCGTCGCGATGACCGCGATGGACGACTGGGAAGTCGGCGACCTGGAGCGGACGGTGCGCCGCGCGGCCCCGTTCAGCGGGCTGACCCGCCCGGTGCTCGATGCCGTGCTCGACATGCTGGCGGGCCGGTACCCGAGCGAGGACTTCGGCGGCCTGCGGCCGCGGGTGATCTGGGACCGCACGACGGGCACCCTGCGCGGCCGGCCGGGCGGCCAGCGCGTGGCGGTCAGCAACGGCGGCACCATTCCCGATCGCGGGCTGTTCGGCGTGTTCCTGGCCAGCGGCCAGCGGGATCGCTCGGGGCGGCACTCGCGCCGGGTGGGCGAGCTCGACGAGGAGATGGTGTACGAGTCCCGGGTCGGGGACGTGTTCGTCCTCGGGGCCAGCTCGTGGCGGATCGAGGACATCACCGCCGATCAGGTCCTGGTGTCCCCCGCGCCGGGCCAGCCCGGCAAGCTCCCGTTCTGGCACGGTGACGGGCCCGGCCGCCCGGCCGAGCTGGGCGCGGCGATCGGCGCCTACTGCCGCGAGCTGGGGGCGGCCGGCGACGAGCGGGCCACGGCCCGGCTGCGCGGCGAGGGCCTCGACGAGCTGGCCGCCTCCAACCTGCTCTCCTACCTTTCCTCGCAGCGGGAGGCGACCGGCTACCTGCCGGACGACCGGACGCTGGTGGTCGAGCGGTTCCGCGACGAGCTAGGCGACTGGCGGCTGGTGCTGCACAGTCCCTACGGGGGGAAGCTGCACGCGCCCTGGGCGCTGGCCATCGCGGCCCGGCTGCGGGAGCGCTACGGCGGGATGGACGTGCAGGCCGTGCACACCGACGACGGCATCGTCATCCGGGTACCCGATGCCGACGAGCCGCCGCCGGCCGGCATCGCCGTGCTCGACCCTGACGAGGTCGAGCAGCTGGTGACCGCCGAGCTGGGCACCTCCGCCCTGTTCGCCTCGCGGTTCCGGGAGTGCGCGGCGCGCGCGCTGCTGCTCCCCCGGCGCCAGCCCGGCCGCCGCACGCCGCTGTGGCAGCAGCGGCAGCGCGCGGCCCAGCTGCTGGCGGTGGCCAGCCAGTACGGGACCTTCCCGATCGTGCTGGAGACGGTGCGCGAGTGCCTGCAGGACGTGTTCGACGTCCCGGGCCTGACCCGGCTGATGCGGGACCTGGCCGCCCGCAGCGTCCGGCTGGTCGAGGTCGAGACGCCGGCCCCGTCCCCCTTCAGCCGGTCGCTGCTGTTCCGCTATGTCGGCGCGTTCATGTATCAGGGCGACGCGCCGATAGCCGAACGGCGCGCCCAGGCGCTGGCGCTGGACTCGGCGCTGCTCGCGGACCTGATGGGCCAGGCCGACATGCGCGAGCTGCTCGACCCGGAGGTCGTCGGCGAGACCGAGCGGGAACTGCAGCGGCTGGCCCCTAACCGGGCCTGCCGCGATAGCGAGGCGGTCGCCGACCTGCTGCGCACCCTGGGGCCGCTCACCACGGCCGAGGCGGCGCAGCGCTGCGCCGACCCGGAGGCCGCGCCTGGCTGGCTCGCCGCGCTGCTGGCCGAACGCCGCGTCCTGGAGGTGCGGATCGCCGGCCAGCAGCGGTGGGCGGCCATCGAGGACGCCGGCCGGCTGCGGGACGCGCTGGGCGTCGCGCTGCCGCCGGGCGTGCCGGATGCGTTCACCGAGCCGGTCGCCGACCCGCTCCGCGACCTCGTGCTCCGGTACGCGCGGACGCACGGGCCGTTCACCGCGATCGAGGTCGCCGAGCGCTACGGACTCGGAGTCGCGGTGGTCAGCGGCGCGCTGCACCGGCTGGCCGCCGAGGGCAGCGTCGCCGAGGGCGAGTTCCGGCCCGGTGGGCGGGGCACCGAATGGTGCGAGGCCGGCGTGCTCAGGCTGCTGCGCCGCCGCTGCCTGGCCCGGCTCCGCAAGGAGGTCGAGCCCGTGCCGCCCCGCGCGTTCGGCGCTTTCCTGCCCGCCTGGCAGCACGCCGGGCAGCCGGCGCCCGTATCCGCGAGCCGGCCGGCCGGCCGGGCCGCGCCCGGCCCGGGCGGCCGGGTCGACGCCGTCTACGAGGTCGTCGAGCAGCTGGCCGGCGCGGCCGTGCCGGCGTCGGCGCTGGAGACGCTGATCCTGCCCGGCCGGGTGCCTGGCTACTCGCCGGCCCTGCTGGACGAGCTGACCGCCGCGGGGGACGTGGTCTGGTCGGGTGCCGGGGCGCTGCCCGGCGGAGACGGCTGGCTGGTCCTCGCGCCGGCGGAGACCGCGCCCCTGCTGCTGCCCGAGCCCGCCGATATCACCATGACGCCGGTACACGAGGCGCTGCTGTCCGTGCTGGACAGCGGGGGGACCGGGGGCGCGCTCTTCTTCCGGGCCCTGGCTGACCGGGCCGGCGCCCTGCTGGCCGTCGCCCACCCGGGCTCCGCCGGCCGGGCCGCTGACCAGGCGGTCGCGAGCGCGATCTGGGACCTGGTGTGGGCCGGGCGGCTGACCAACGACACGCTGGCGCCGCTGCGCACCGTGCTGGGCAGCGGGCGGCCCGTCGCTCCTGCATCGCCCGAGGGAGGCGCGGGAGGCGCGGCGGCGGGCCGGTCGCGGGCCAACGGCGGCCTGCGGCTGTCAGGCGGCCGGGGCCCGGGCCGGGGCGGCCGTCGGCCGGGTTACGGCCGGGCCGTGCTGCCCTCGCGCAGCGGCCCGCCGACGGTGAGCGGCCGGTGGTCGCTGCTGGCCCTGCCGGAGACCGACCGGACCAGGCGGCTGCACGCGCTGGCGATCACGCTGCTGGAACGGCACGGCATCGTGCTGCGCGGAGCGGCCGCGGCCGAGCGGGTGCCGGGCGGCTTCAGCGCGATCTACCCGGTGCTCCGGGCGATGGAGGACAGCGGGCAGTGCCGTCGCGGTTACTTCGTTGAGGGCCTCGGGGCGGCGCAGTTCGCGCTGCCCGGCGCCGTGGACCGGATGCGGGCGCTCGCCGAGACCCTGCCCGGCCAGCCCCTGCCCAGCCAGCCGGCGCCAGCCGAGGCGGCCGGGCCCGACTGGAACATCTACCGGCCCGCCGCCGGCGCTCCGGCCTGGGCAGCCGGGCTGGACGCAGGATCAGGAGCGGGACCGCCCCGCCGCCCCGATCCCCCCGTGCTGGTGCTCGCCGCGGCGGATCCGGCCAACGCCTACGGCGCCGCGCTGCCCTGGCCGGAGCGGCCGGAAGAGACGGCGGGCGGCCACCGGCCAGGCCGCAAGGCGGGGGCGCTCGTCGTGCTGGCCCGCGGGGGGCTGGTGCTCTACGTCGAGCGCGGCGGGAAGACCCTGCTGTCCTGGAGCAGCGACCCGGAGGTACTGGAGCCCGCGGCCCGGGCCCTGGCCGCCGCCGGGCGGGCCGGGGCGCTCGGCCGGCTCACCGTCGAGCGGGCCGACGGGGAGACGGTCTACGACTCGCCGCTGGCCCACGCCCTGGAGGCGGCCGGATTCCGGCCGACCCCGCGCGGCCTGCGGCTGCGCGGCTAGAGCTGCGCGCTAGAGCTGCGCGGGTGAAGCTGCGCGCTAGAGCTGCGCGGCTAGAAGTGTCAACAGCCCGCAAAACGCCCGGCTCGGCCGCCGCTCACCTGGCACGCTGAGTAGCTGTCCCGTTCGCCAACCGGGCTGGCCGGGTGGAATCCGCCAGATACCGGGCGACCTAGGGGCCTGGACTACTAGGCCCGGTCGCTGGGTACCTGGACTGATGCGCCGTCAGTTGCTGGTGACCGGGGTATCCAGCTGGCGATTCATAGGTCATAAGGCACGAATCACGAGGCACGAGAGGTCGGGGAGGTACGCGCGCGGTATGGCATCCACGCAGACCAGCCGCACCAGCGACGCGCCCGCCCGGCCCCGTAACTGGCCCGGGCGGCACCCACGCTGGCTGGAGCGGCCCTGGGCCGTGCGGCTGATCACCGCCGTGTGCTGGGCGGCCGCCCTCGCGCTGATCGGCGACCTCGCGGCCCAGTCCCTGTCCATCCACACCCGCCGCCACCTGCTGGCCGACCTGCACGTCTACCGCAACGGCGGCCTGGCCATCGTGCACGGGACGCACCTGTACTCGATGGTCACCAACGGGAAGCTGCTGTACACCTATCCCCCGGTCTCGGCGGTCCTGGGCGTGCCGCTGAGCTGGGTGTCCTGGCACACGGCGCAGATCCTGTGGCTGGCCATGATCTACGTGCCGCTTGGCGTCGTGCTCTGGCTGGCGTTCCGGCCGCTGCTGGCGCGGGCCGGGCGGTATGCCCCGGCCGTCTTCGCCGTCCTGCTCGGCGGAGCCGCGCTGCTGACGCCGATGCGCCAGGAGGTCGGTTACGGCCAGATCGACATCTTCCTGGTCGCCCTGTGCGCGGCGGACTGCATGGCGCGCCGCACCCGGTGGCCGCGCGGCGCGCTGATCGGCCTGGCCACGGCGATCAAGCTGGTCCCGGGCGTGTTCATCATCTACCTGCTGATCACCGGGCGCCGCAAGGCCGCCGGCGTAGCCGTCCTGTCCTTCGCCGCCTGGACCGGCCTGGCCTGGCTGATCGCCCCGGCCGATTCGGCCACGTACTGGACCAGGTCGATGTTCAACGCCCACCGGCTCGGGCCGAACGCCATCTCCGGCAACCAGTCCCTGCGCGGCCTGGTGCTGCGCGCGTTCTTCCCGACAGCGCCGCCGACCACGGTCTGGCTCGCGCTCGCGCTAGTGGTGGCGGCCGCCGGGTTCGCGGCCGCCCGGCACGTCCGGCAGCAGGGGTTCGAGGCCGGCGGCGTGGCCATCACCGGCCTGCTCGCGGCGCTGCTGTCGCCGGTGGCCTGGATCCATCACTACTGCTGGATCATCGTGGCGATCGGCGCCATCGCCGGCGACTGTCGCAACGAGCGCCGGGTACTCACCGCGATTACCGCCGGCGGCCTGTTCATGACGGTCCTGCCGACCTACGGGGGCTACCTGTACTTCTACGGGGTCATCCCGGCGCTGCCCGCGACGGCGGTGATGGACTCCTTCACCCTCGCCGCGCTGGCCCTGATCGCGATCATCTGGAAAATCCGCGTCACCGATGCCGACCGGCTGTCGCTGCCAGCGGTCCCGGCCGCGACCGGACCGGATCCGGCCGCCCCGTCGCGGGCCGCGAGCACGCCGGCGGGTTAGGAGCGCCCCGGGCATCGCGGAGCCGCCGCGTTTGATCTTGCCGGCCCCGGGAAGTGGAGGCCGGTCCGCGAACCTGACGGCCCAGACGCGACTGTGACGCAGTGCCCGCCGCGCCGGGACGGGTTCCCGAGCGTGGAGGCAGTGCAGCGTTGAGCGAGGTACAGACGGGCACCATCACGACCAAGGTCCCGGCGCGGCTGGACCGCCTGCCCTGGTCACGGTGGCACTGGATGGTCATCATCGGCCGGCGTGCTGCTGCTGGTCACCGCCTACCTGTTCGGGCAGCACCTGCTGAGCGCCAAGGCGGAGCGGCAGAGCCTGGAGAACATCGCCACGCCGCTGACGGCGCAGGATTCCGACTCCGTCCGGGGTGGCGCGGCCCCGGCCGCTACCTGACCGGGCCGCGCCCGAGGGAGGAAATGATCCATGACCGTGATGGTGAGCATCGACGGCTCGGCCGGGACGACCGCGGCGATCCGGCTGGCGGCCCGCGAGGCCGAGTACCGGCAGTGCCCGCTGGTGGCCGTCACCGCCTACAGCGGCCAGCCGGTGCTCGGGGCCCCGGCGGCCCGGCCGGTGGCGACGCTGCGCACGCCCGCGGACGAGCAGGTCGAAGCCGAGATGATGCTGCGCGACGCCGTCGATGAGGCACTGGGCGAGGCGGCCGCCGGCGTGGAGCTGCGGGTCATTCGCGGGCTGGCCGGGCGCCGTTTCGTGGAGGCCGCACGGGAGGCCCGCGCCGAGCTGATCGTGCTGGCCGGCCGGGGCAGCATGTCCCTGCTGCTCGGCGCGGTCAGCCAGTACGTGCTGCGGCACGCGCCGTGCCCGGTCCTGGTGGTCCCCGACGGCAGCACCGACGCATGAAGCCCTCAGCCCGGGTAACTTGGTTTATGCCCCAGGCAGCAGGTCTAGGAGGACCCCCGAATGAAGACCGCGACCGGATTGACGTTAATAGCCATTGGAGCTGTGCTCGCCTTTGCGGTGAATGGCCACCCCTGGTTCCTGAACCTGCAGATAGCCGGGTGGATCATCATGGTGATCGGCGTGATCGGGCTATCCATTCCGCGCAGCGGTTACGGCTGGCTGCGGCGGCAGGTCGTGACGCGGCGCGGGCCGGACGGCCGGCAGGTGGTGTCGGTCCAGCAGAAGCGCACTCCGCCCTACATCATGCTCAACCCGGCCGCCGCGGCCGAGCCCGAGATCGTCAGCGAGAGCGCGCCGATCACCGGCGTGGCCGAGCCGGGCGAGCCGGAAGACTGGGTCGACACCACCAAGGTCGAACCCACAACCACCAAGGCGAGGGTGCCCGAGGAGGAGACCGACGTGGAGAGCGTGGAGGAGTACTTCCGGGAGTAACGGCGCTCCGGCGTCGGCCCCGCGTGATCGTGCCGGGTTTCGGGCGTGGCCCCGAGGCCCGGCACGGTCGTGTCGCTCAGAAGTCGGGCGGCTCGCCAACGCGCAGGGCCAGCATGGTCATCTCGTCGCGCACCTGGCTGTCGCAGAACTCCAGGACGCACCGCCGCATGCGGGACACGGTATCCGCGGGTGACCTCCCGGCCAGGCCCGCGAGCTCGTCGGTGAGGTGATCCCCGAAATAGCCCAGCTGCGGGCTGCGAGCGTCGGTGACCCCGTCGGTGAAGAAGAACAGGACGTCGCCGGTCGACAGCTCGAGCTCCTGAGCCGACGGCTCGGCGTCCGGGAAGATGCCCAGCGGCTGGCCGCCGCCGCGCAGCTGGCGTGCCTGGCCGCCCGAGGTAACCAGCGCTGGCGCCGGCTGCCCGGCGCTGGCCAGGACCACGCGCAGGATCCCGTCCGCCCAGCGCAGGTGGACGGCGTGCGCGGTCACGAAGTCGCTGTCGAGCCGCTCGGCCAGCAGGATCTCGTTCGCGCCGCGCAGCACCGCAGCCGGATCCTGGTTCGATCGGGCGATGACCCGGATCGCGTGCTGAGCGGCTGACGTCAGCGGTATCACGTCCAGCCCCGTGCCGCAGACCTCGCCGATGGTGATCCCCCAGCCCTCAGGGGTCCGGTAGGCGTCGTAGAAGTCGCCGCCGACATCGGGCCCGTCGGCGGACGCGATGTGCGCCGTGGCGATCTCGACGCCCGGGATCCGCATCAGCTCCGTTGGCAGCAGGCTGGCCTGCACCGCCTCAGCGACCTCGCTGCGGCGCCGGAACATCCGGTCCGCCCGGATCGCGAGCGCGAGCTGCTCGCCGATCTCCTCGGCGGTGGCCACGTCGACCAGCCCGAAGTGTCCCTCGCTGGCCCGCCGCAGCAGGGTCAGGGCCCCGTAGCTGTGCTCGCTGTCGGACAGCGGCACGCACAGCACTGAGGTGGCTCCCATCAGCATGACCAGCGGGATCCCGTCGGGCCCGGTCCCCATGCTGTCGGTGTCCTCCGCGTGGGTGATCAGCAGGGAGCTCGCGGACTCGTGGACCAGGGAGGGCGCCGATCCGGGCTCGGGCACGGTGTCGGAGACGATCCGGGCCAGCTCGTCGGCGGCAGGCTCGTCGGGGCCGATAACGAAGTGGCGCCGCAGGCCGCCGCGGTGCTCGACGTCGACGATGACCCACGCGGCGAGCTCGTTGACCAGCAGCCGGGCGCAGCGCTGCAGGGTGGCGGACTCGCTGAGGGTGATGTTCTCCAGCAGCAGCCGGGCCGCGGCCGCCGCGAGGTCCAGCCGCCGGGTCAGCTGCTTGACCAGCCGCAGATCGGCGGGATTGCCTTCGGTGTGCTCGGCGGCGGTGTGCTCGGGGGCGCCGGCGGAGTCGTGGCCGGCGTGCGTTCCATCCAGAGAGCGGGCGCCGTCGCCGGCGGCGGTGACGGCGACGATCAGCTGGTCGGTGTCGCCGCGCAGCCCGGCCAGGCACACCGTCAGCTCGCACGCCACCAGGCCATCCGCGCTCAGCAGGCTGGCGCTGAGCTGGGCGGGCTGGCCGGTCCGGAAGGCATCGGCGAGCTGACTCTGCAGCCGCCCCCGGACCGGCATGTCGACCAGGGCGGCGAACTGCTTGCCCGTGGCGTAGCCGGGTCCCGAGCCGAGCAGCCGGGCGGCGGCGGAATTGACGCGGCGGATGGTCGTGTCCTGCCCGAGCAGGAACACCGGCACCGGCAGCTGCTGGAATACCGCGTGCAGGAGGCGCCGCTCGGCGTGCGCGGCGCCCGAGGGCCCGCGATCGGCGCCGGCGGGCGGGCGCCGCGCCGCGGCCTCGAGCTCGGCGAGCGCGGCGTCCAGGAGCGGCCGGAGCTCGGCACCCGGCAGGGAGGCGGCCAGCCGGAGCTCGGCACCGCGCGACGGCTGGCCGGCGGCGGCGGTGCTCGGGCTCGGCTCACGGCGAGCGGGACGGTTCACGCCCCGGTCGCGGGAAGTGGGCCTAGGCGCCATCGGTCTCCCGTCAGATGCCATCGCCGCCCGAGTCGATGATGCGCGCGGCGACCTCAGTTACCTTAATGTTCCGTTGCTGCGAGATATGCCGCATACGCTCCAGCGCCTCGGCCGCGCTGCAGCCCAGGGCGTGCATGAGCATGCCTTTGGCCTGATCGACGAGCTCCCGCGACTGCGCAGCGTCCACCAGCTGCAGAGCCATCCGCCGGGAATCGCCGTACTCGGAGGCATTGCCCAGCATGGCGCCGCCCAGGGCGACCAGAAGCTGGGCCAGCGGGAGCTGGTCGGGATCGATGGCCCGCGGCCGCGCCCCCGAGAGCGTCAGGGTCACGGCCATGGTCCCGGCCCGGTGCGCCAGGGTGACCGAGCAGCGGACCCCGCAGCGCAGCGCCGCGGCGGCGTACTCCGGCCAGCGGTCCTCGGCCAGGGTGTCCCGGCAGCTGACCGGGCCGTCCCCGGTCATGGCCAGCAGGGCAGGCCCGCGTCCGGCCGTGCACTGCACATCGGTCAGCTCGGCCAGGTCGGGATGGCTCGCGGCGGCGACCACCATCTCGTCGTCGCGCCACAGGGCGGCGTCGGCCCCCGAGCAGGCCGACACCTGGAGCGCGGCGAGAGTTACCAGCCGGTCCAGGGCCCGCGGCTCGGACGTATTGGCGATCTTGAGCAGGTCGGCGGTCTGAGCGGCAAGATCTCGGCTCAGCACTGCCGTCTCCTCTCCCCGCGGCGCTCCGGCGCTCCCCGGCCGCGACTACCTCGGCGCCGGGCGCGCCCGTAAGTCCCGCCTCAATGCTGCCACCACAGCCGGGGTGCGAATACCCCGCGGGCGCCATCCGGAGCGCCGATCCCGGGCTCCAGGCCCGGGCAGTATCCCGCCGGCTTCTGGGGCCGGCCGGCCCGGCTGGCCACCTGCTCATCGACACTACACGGGGCTTCGTAGCGTGCGGCCGCGGCCAGGCCGGAGCAGCGGAAATTAGCCCTCTGCGACCTTATCCCCGCAAGATCGGGCGAGAGGCCAGATCACGGACCGGCGGTACCGGTCAGCCCCGGCCGGAAGGCCCGCGGGACGGTCCTGGCCGCCAGCCAGCCGGCCAGCGCGTCGCGCCGCCGCAGGAGGTCAGCCGGCCAGGCCCCGGCGCCGCCCGGCGCCGCGGGGACCAGGCTGCCGGACGCGGCGGCGCGGCCAGTCCGGGCCTCGGCGGCGGCCCGCCGGGCGGCCAGCAGCTCGTCCGCCGCGAAGGCCGCCGCCACGACGGCATCGGTGAGCCCGATCCGGCGTCGCGGGGCGTCCAGGATCCCCAGCGCCAGCATGGAGGCGGAATGCAGCAGGTCGACCTCGGCGCCGAGCACCAGCACGGCCGGGGTGGGCCGGGCCGCGGACAAGGCGGCCTGGGCCAGGTGCCGGGCTCCCAGGACCCGGCCGATGCCGCAGGTCCGGGCATTCGGGCGGCCGCCGGCCAGCCGGATCAGGGTGCCGGGCGCGACGCACAGGACAGCCCCGTAGGTCCCCCGGACGACGACGCTGACCTGGGTCACCGCGACCGGCGCCAGCCCGCCAGGACACCGCCCAGGCCCAGCACCGCGGCGCCCGCCCACAGCTGCCGGGCATGCTGGGACGCCCAGAGCTGCGGGCTGCGATCGTGGGACCGGCTGTCGAAGGCCCCGTGCGCGCCGTGGTCGCTGCCGGCCGAATCGTCGACCGGCTTCCAGAGATTGTCCGGCCGCCCCGGACTGGCCGGCTCGCTCGTCTGCTGGCTGTTGTAGCCGGTCCGGGCCAGGTACCGGTCCAGCAGCGGCGCGGCGAATTTCTGCGCGGTTATCGTGGCCGCGGTCGTCTCCCCCACCCAGTACTGCTTGCGCTCGGGATGATCGGCGGCGAAGGCGATCCCCCGGGCCGCGAGCTCGGGCTCGTAGATCGGCGGCACGGGCTGCGGCTGCCGTGGCAGCCGGGATCGCACCCAGGAGAACTGCGGGGTATTGACGGCCGGCATCTGCACCACGGTGATGTGCACGTTGCTGTGCTCGTGCAGCAGCTCGCAGCGGACCGACTCGGTAAACCCGTTGATGGCATGCTTGGCCCCGCAGTAGGCCGACTGCAGCGGAATGCTGCGCGCACCCAGCGCGGACCCCACCTGGACGATCGTGCCCTGGTCGCGGGGAGCCATCCGGTTCAGCGCGGCCATCGTGCCGTACACGTAACCGAGGTAGGACACCTCCGTGACCCGCTTGAACTCGGCCGGGGTGATCTGCGTGAAGGGCGCGAACACCGACGTGAAGGCGACGTTGATCCAGACATCGATGGGGCCGAAGGCATCCTCCGCCTGGCCGGCGGCGTCGTTGACCTGGTCGGGGTCGGCGACGTCGGCCTGGATCGCCAGGGCCTGGCCGCCGCCGTCGCGGACGTCAGCGGCCGCCGCCTCCAGGCCGGCCTGGCCGCGAGCCAGCAGCGCCACATTGGCCTGCCGGCGGCCGTACAGGGCTGCCGTCGCCCGGGCGATACCCGCGCTGGCCCCGGTGATCACGACGGTCTGCGTCATGGATGGTTGCTCCCTTCTGCGCCGGCCAGTGATCTACCCCCGTCCGGGGAATCAACCATCGCCCGGCCGGCCGGGCGGGCCTACGATGACCTTTACGGCAAAGTAGGCGGTCGGCCTGGCAGCGTCAGTCGTGAGCTCATCGAGGTGGCGGCGTGTCTGAAGAACGCAGTTCGGTTACTTGGGCCGGCGGGCTGCCCGTCGTGACGCCGCCCCTGGAGATCGACATCGCCAACGCCGGTGAGCTGCGGGCCGGCATCCTGGCGGCCAGCGCGTCGGGCAGCGAGGCAGTGATCGTCGACATGAGCCAGACCGCCTTCTGCGACTCCACCGGCCTGAACGTCCTGGTGCGCGCCCACAAGCAGCTCAGTGCCGAAGGGCGGCAGCTGCGCCTGGTCATCAGGGAGCCGACGCTGCTGCGCATCTTCATGGTGACCGGCGTCGACACGATGTTCCAGCTGTCCGCGAGCCTGGACGACGCGCTGGCCGGGCGCGCCCGGGCGGCCGCGGCGCAGGACGGCCCGCCGCCCTAGTCCAGGGGTCGCCGCCCTACACCAGGCCCATGTGCATGCGGATGGTCGTCCCGCGCCGCCCGGTGCGCATCTGCACCAGGTCGCATACCTGGTGCACCACCCACAGGCCGAGACCGCTGGCCTCCGGCGGCCGCCTGCGGCCAGCCAGCGGGTCGGTAATCCAGCCCTGATCGTTGACCTGGCAGATGACCTCGGCCCGGCGATGCCAGACCCAGACCGTGCCGAGGCCCGTGGTGTGCCGGAGCGTGTTCGCGCAGACCTCGCCCGCGGCCAGCACGAGGTCGGCCGTCCGGTCGGCATCCAGGCCGGCCCGCTCAGCGTGGCGGGCCACCAGCATGCGGACCGAGCGAAGATCGCGCGCGTACGTGAGCTGCTCGGCGTCCGCAGGCGGCGGCGGCAGCGGCCGCGCGGCGGCGCGCGGAACGCGGCCCGCCACATAGTCGGGGCTCGGCTCGAGGCCCAGCGCGGTGCGGATGACCGGGTGCGTGCGGCCGGCCTGCGCCGTGATCCTGGGGGCGAGCTGGCCAATGTCATACGGGCACAGCAGCGTAACGGGGGTTCCGGCGAAAGCCTGGTTGATGAGCACCTCATGCCGGACCGTCTCGCTGACTTCAGCCGCCGACCGGGCGGGCCAGATCGCCTCGCCCAGCACCCGCACGCTGCGGCCCGGATGCTGGGCGATGAAGTCCCACATCGCGGAGATGATCCGGCCGGGATTGCGGCCCAGCCTGCCCATGTCGGAGAACGTCAGGCCGCGTCCCTGCCCGTTCAGCCGTTCCCGGAGCAGCTCGGCGGCGGGCATGGGCACCAGGGCCAGGACGGGCTCGGCGGCCGACAGCCCCTCCTCGATGAACGGCATCACGGCAGGCAGGTAGTCCTTCGCGCCGTTGTAGTAGGCCGCCTCATGGCGGCACGATCCGCCGCCCTCGGCATGCCCCGAGTCCATCGCTGTCACCGGTTCCGCTACCTGGTGTAGCCCTTGTCCGCCCTTCATGGCCGACTGGGTAAGCCGCTCCTGCCCGCCTGCCGTGAAAGCATGCACAACCCGGGTCATGGGGCCAGCGAGGAAGTTGCGGCACGGCGAGACTGAGGGCCATAATACCTGCCTGCGGCGCCGTGGCATTTCGCCGCATATCGAGTCCAGAGACGCGGCTCGGCTGCATAGCCCTGCTTGCCGACGGAGCGTCGTGACGTCTCTGGACAACCTCCCGATTCAGTGGGCCGCCCCACTGGCCGTAGTCAGGCTGCCCGGCGAGGTCGACATCTGCAACGCTGACCAGATCCGGGACACCCTGCTCGCGGTCCTGAACCGGGGGATCACGACGCTGGTCGTGGACATGACCGGGACGACATTCTGCGGGTGCGCCGGGCCCAGTGCCGTGGCCCGGGCCTGCCAGCGCGCGAACGCCAACCGGGCCCAGGTGCGCGTGGCCATCGCGACGCCCGTCGTCCGGCGAGTCTTCGCCATCACGGGCGTCGATCGCCTGGTCTCCATTTTCGACAGCGTGGACGCGGCCGTGGCGGGGCGGCCCCCCCGCCACAGCCACCACGGCCAGGGCGCTGGCGGCCATGGCGCCGCTGCGCCCGGCCGTGGATGGGACCCGGCCGTCTGAGCTAGCCGTCCGGGGCCGGGGCGCCAGCTAGCTCAGACGGCGCGCTAGCCCCGCCCGAACGGCGGCGGCTGCGGGACCTGGCCGGTCACGGTGGCCACGACCTCGACGGCCACGTCATGCAGCTTGACGTTGCGGTTCTGCGAGGCAGCGCGCAGCGCCGCGAATGCGGTGTCCTGCGTGCAGCGCTGGCGCACCATGATGATGCCGAGGGCCTGGTCGATGGCCGCGCGCGAGGCCAGCGAGGCCCGCAGCTGATCGGTCAGCGCCGCATAGGAGGCCAGCTGCAGGCCCAGGGCCAGCGCGCTGGCCGCGTTGTCGGCGAATCGCTGCGCCCGCCGGGCCTGCGCCGGGCCGAAGGCCTGGCGCTGCCGCGAGTAGAGGTTGAGCGCGCCGACCGTATCGTCGCGGGCCACCAGCGGCAGCGACAGGCAGGACGAGATCCCGGCCTGCCTGGCCTCCGCGGCGAACCGGGGCCACCTGGCCTCGGTGGCCAGGTCAGCGCTCCGGACCAGGCACCCGTCTTCCAGGGCGGTCAGGCACGGCCCTTCCCCGAGGCGGTAGTGAAGCTCATTGACCTGGGCCGCCAGGTCGTCGCTGCAGGCCACGGTGGCAGCTTCGCTGGCGCGCCGGATGGTCACGCCGCACGACAGGCTGCCTGCCACCAGGCTGGCCGCCTGGACAGCCAGCTCATGGACGAACTCCTCGATGCTCTCGGTGCCCAGGAGCACGTTCTGCAGCTCGGTGATGCTGGCCGTGATGTCCCCGGAGTCCGGCGAACTACCAGCGGACCGGGCGGGCGAGGCTTCTTCTGCGGCCGCCACGGGAGTGGCGCCTTCGGCATTCATGAAGCTTCCGAGTACCTCCGGACCGGTGCCCCAAACACCGGCCCGGCGCGAGCACCCGCCCGGCGGCTAGCTGCTGGCGGCGTTGGCCTCGCCATCTGGGGAGCTGGCCGCCAGGGCCTCCTGCACGGAGTCAAACATCGGCAGCCGGTCGGCCAGCCCGGTAATCCACAGGGTCTTCACGTAGCGGTACCGGGCCCCGGCCAGGGCCAGCGTGCCGCCCCGCCCGGTGAGCTTCTTCCAGTGCCCGACGACGACTGCCAGCGAGCTGGTGTCCATGAAATCGACCGCTGCCAGGTCGAGAATGACGGTCGTGACGCCGCGCCGCGCCTCGGTCAGGCTGGCGTCGAGCTCGGGGCTGGTGACGATGTCCAGGTCCCCGCGGGCAGTGACGACGACAGCGCCACCCATGCGCTGCGACGAGAGTTCGAGTGCATCCACCAAAGGTCCCAGGAGTGCGTAGTCGAGACACGGAGTCCAGACCTCGGACGTCAGATGATCTCATCGTATTCGCCGGCGGTTCTGGCCTGACCCCGCATGAGGCGAAGAAGTCAGGGAATAAAGGTCTGCTGGGACACCCGCGATGCCAGGAGCAGGACCTTGCGCGAAGAACCGGCCGGGAAGCAGCGTGGCTGACGCCGCCGCCGGCCTGAGCCATCAGGCGCTCGCCTACCGGGGCAGCGCCGAGTGCCTCGCGCCCGTGCTCTCCTTCGTCCGTGGCGGCCTCACGGCTGGTGAGGCCGTGTCGGTCGGGGTCGGCGAGCCGGTAGCGCGCGTGCTGCGGGAGGCGCTGCCCGACCCGGAGCCGCGCGTAGCCATCACCGATATCACGGAGCTGGGCCGCAATCCGGGCCGGATCATCGCGGCCATGACCGACTATGCCAGCCGGAACCCGCAGCGGCCGGTCCGCTTCGTCAGCGAGCCGTTCTGGGCGGCCCGGTCGGAGGCCGAGGTCGTCGAGGCCACCCGGCACGAGGCGCTGCTCAACCGGGCGTTCGCCGGGGCGCCGGTGACCACGCTCTGCCTGTATGACGCCGACGCCCTCGACCCCGCGGTCCTGAAGACCGCGCAGCAGACGCACCCGGTGATTGTCGCCGACGGGCAGGCCATGCTCAGCCCGGCCTACGCCTCCCCTGAGGTGATCCCGCCCGAATGTGAGCGCGCCCTCCCGCCCCCGCCGGCCGGCGCCAGCTTCCTGGCCTACGCCGACGACCTGCGCCCGGTCCGGGCGCTGGTCGCCCGGCACGCGGCGCTGGCCGGGCTGGCAGCCGGGCGGGCCAGCGACCTGGTGCTGGCGGTCAGCGAGGTCGCCGCCAACACGCTGCGGCACGCCGGCGGCCAGGGCACCCTGCACGTGTGGCATACCCCCGATGAGATCTTCTGCCAGCTCCGGGACCAGGGCCACATCACCGATCCGCTCGTCGGCCGCCGCCGCGCCGCCGGGCTGGGCGGCCACGGGCTCTGGCTGGTGCACCAGGTCTGCGACCTGGTGCAGCTGCGGACTGGCCCGTCCGGCACGGCCCTGCGGCTGCGCATGCTCCGCCAGGCCCGCTAGCCCCGGCCGGATCGGCGGCCTGGCCGGATCAGCCGGCCTGGCCGCCGGGCTCTGACAGCCGGACGGCGGTCTCCAGCACGGCCGCGTGCACGAACGCCTGCGGCAGGTTCCCGCGCATCTGGCGCTGGTGCACGTCGTATTCCTCGGTGTAGATGCCGGCCGGCCCGCAGGCCGACCGGCTGCGCTCGAACCAGCGGGCCGCCTCGACCTCGTGCCCGGAGGCGTGCGCGGCCAGCGCCATCCAGAACCCGCACAGCAGGAAGGCCCCCTCGGCCTGGTGCAGCGGCCGGGCGTCCTGCCGGAACCGGTAGACGAAGCCGTCGTCGCTGAGCTCCGCCACCACGGCCTGCACGGTGGCCTGCGTGCGCGGGTCGTCCAGGGCCACCGCGCCCCGGATGACCGGCAGCAGCAGGGCCGCGTCCACGCGCTCGTCGCCGACGGCGCGCTGCCACCGCCCGGACGGGTGGACCGCGTCCGTCAGGCTGGCCATGATCTGGTCCGCCAGCCCGCTCCAGCCGGCCGCCTGACGGCTGCCGTGGCTGCCCGGAGCGCCTTCCGCCGCCGCCGCGATGGCGCGCAGCCCGGCGACGCACTCCAGCCGGGACTGCGTCCAGTGCTGGTCATCAAGCTCCCAGACGCCCGCGTCCGGCCCGGTCCAGCGCTTCTCGATCGCGGCCGCGGCCGTCTGCGCGGCCTGCCAGCTGTCGGTATCCACCCGGTCCAGCTGGGCCGCGCGGCCGAGCAGCTGGAGGACCTCGCCGAGGGCGTCGAGCTGGAACTGGGCGTTGACCCGGTTCCCGGCCCGGGCCATGCCACCCGGGTAGCCGCGCAGCCGGAGCCTGCGCTCGCTGCCGATCCGGCCGCCGGACACGGTGTAGGCGGGCATCAGGTCCGGGCCGTCGGCCAGCACCCGCTCGGTGATAAACCGCACGGCCCCGTCCAGCAGCGGATGCGGCCCGTGCGCCGCGACGGCCAGGCCCGCGTAGCACTGGTCCCGGATCCAGGCGTAGCGGTAGTCGTAGTTACGGACGCTCTCCAGCCGCTCTGGCAGCGAGGTGGTGGCGGCGGCCACCATCGCGCCGCTGCCGGAGGTGAGGCCGGTCAGCACCGCGTAGGCCTGGCTCGCGTCGCGGCGCGCCACCAGGTCGCTGCAGTCGGGCACGACGGCCGACCAGGCGTCCTGCGTGGCGGACCAGCAGAAGTCGGGGTCGGGCAGGTCACGGTCCAGCGGCCGGTCGGAGATCTCCAGCACCAGGTCGTGATGCTGGCCGGCGGCGACGGTCAGCGTCATGGCCAGCCGGCCGTCGGGGTCTACCCGAGCCCGGGACGCACCCGACAGCCGGAACCGGAGCGCGCCGCTGCTGCCGGTCCAGACCCCGCCCGACCGCGTCAGCTCGCGCATCGGCCGGCCGTCGAAGCCGGCCCGCAGGTCCAGGGTGACCCGGACCCGCGCCTGGCCGTCGAGGGCGTCGACGCGCCGCAGGATCACCGCGCGGTGCGGGTCGGCCGGCATGGCCAGCGCCTCCCGGCACTCGGTCACGCTGGCCCCCACCCAGCGGTTCCGCCAGATCAGGCTGCCCGGCTCGTAATAGCCGCCCCAGACATGCCAGCGATCGGCGGGCGTGACGGCGTAGCCGCCCCGGCCGCCCAGCAGCCCCGAGAAGACGGCCGGGCTGTCCCAGCTGGGCGCGCACAGCCAGGTCATCGCGCCGTCGGGCGCGATCACCGCGCCCCGCTCGCCGTCGCCGATAAAGGAGTACTCGCGCAGCACGCGAGGCGGCCAGGGACCGGTCACCGGCTCCAGTTTTCCGCCCCGTCACACTTGAAACACCGGTGCTCTGAAACACCGGGCCCTTGAAGCACCGGGCCCTTGAAGCACCGGGCCCTTGAACCACCGGGCCCTTGAACCACCGGGCCCTGCGGCTACCGCCCGCTGCTCGCGTCGCCGGCCGGCTGGTCCGGGGAGGACCGGCTGCCGCGACCCTGCTGGGCGGCCCCGGCGGCCGAGCCCTCCTCGTTGGTCACCACGGCCGCCTGCCGGCGCGGCTCGTCATGGCTGGCCGGCAGCGGCTCGTCCTGCACCTGATTGGCGCTGCGCGACGGCGGCGCCTCCGGGCTGGCCTCGGTCGCCTGCTCGGCGTCGTCGCGGTCGGCGGGCTGGTGCTCACCCATGTCCGTTACCCCCTGTGGCTGGAGTTGGCTGTAGTTTCGAAGTGGCGTGCGACGGCCGCCCGCCCTAGGCGGCCCTACCCGCGCCCGGCCCCGGATCACCCGAGCGGGCACCGGGGACCGGGCGCAGACCTGCCTGGGGGCCCGAGATGACCCGGAACCGCGTGTACTTCATCCTGATGGGCGGCTGCGTGGCGGCCGTCATCCTGGCCTGGACCGTGGTGCGGATCTTCTCGGTCACGGCGGCCGTGGTCATCTCGGTCGCCGTCGGCATCGTCCCCCCGGTGGCGGCGATCATCGCGAACGCCGGGGACGAATCCAGCAGGCATCAGTAGGACCGGCATCAGTAGGACCGGGAGATAACGCCGTCAGGGGTGCAGCAGCACCTTGGCGTAGCCATCGGCGCGCTGGTCGAACCTGGCGTAGGCACCGGGGCCTGGCCGGTGCCGAGGTGCTGGCCCTTCTGGAACAGCGTGCCGAACTCGAAGCCGATCCGCCCCTGCCTGGCTGGCTCGGTGGCGGCTCGATGCCGCAGTCGGCGCCGCGGCCGCCGGTGACCTCGAGGATCTGGTCGGCCGGGTCGCCGTCGGCGAGGTTGACCGGCGTGGCGCCGAACCGCTCGGCCAGCGCCAGCCGGTCGGGCTCCAGTTCTACGACGAACACCTGGTCCGCGCCGCGCAGGTAGGAGCTGTGCGCCGCCAGCAGGCCGACCGGGCCGGCCCCGAAGACAGCCACGGTGTCGCCCGGGCTGACGCCCGCGAGGTCGGCGCCGTGGTACCCGGCTCCGCCGACCCCCTCGGCGGGGTTGATGCGCAGGCAGAACGAGGTCCAGCCGTGGGTGCAGTTGCGGCAGGTGCCGCAGGCGACGTTGAACGGCACCGAGACCCGGTCGCCGGGCTGCCGGAGGCGGCTGGCTACGCACCGTATCTGCCGTAACCTGAGCAGGGACTGCTGGACCGTGTGAGAGCTGACCTGACGACGGCGTAGATCGCGATTGGCGACGCTGAAGTACCCGGTCAAACTATGCTGACCCGACCATTACTGACCGCCGCGCCAGACGGCGCGGGCGGCCAGCCTGGAGCGGAACTCACCACTGACGACAGAGCGAAATAGGGCCGATGGTAACCCAGGACGCCACGCCGACGCAGGCGCCCGCTGTTGCCGCCTCCGAGCACATCCGGGTGCTGCTCATCGAGGACGACGACGGCGACGCACTGCTGGTCGAGGAGCTCCTGCTCGAGGCCGGGGCGCCGGTGACGACGGTCCGGGTCCGGTCGCTGGCCGAGGCGATCCCGCCGCCAGCCGGGATCGGCTGCGTCCTGCTGGACCTGGGCCTGCCGGACGCCAACGGGCTGGACGGCGTGCGCTGGCTGCACGAGCAGCTGCCGTCCGTCGCGGTGGTGGTCCTGACGGGCCTGGCCGACGAGCATGTGGCGGTCGCCGCGGTTGGCGCCGGGGCCCAGGATTATCTGCTGAAGGGCCAGGTCGACGGACTGCTGCTGTACCGGGTCATCCGATACGCGGTCGAGCGCCGGAACCTGGAGGAGACCCAGCGCCAGCTGCGCGAGGCCCGGATCCTGGCCCGGGAGAACTCGCGGCTGGAGCGCGGGCTGCTGCCCTCGCCGCTGCTGTCTGACACCCGGATGACCGTGGCCAGCCGCTACCGGCCCGGGGGCGGCCAGAGCCTGCTGGGCGGCGACTTCTACGACCTGGTCGAGGCGGCGGACGGCTGGGTGCACGCGCTGGTCGGCGATGTCTGCGGGCGCGGCCCCGACGAGGCGGCGCTCGGCGTCTGCCTGCGGGTGGCCTGGCGGACGATGATCCTGGCGGGCCGTCCCATGGACGAGACGCTGGCCGCCGTGGAGCGGGTCCTGGAGTACGAGCGGCAGAGCGACCGGATGTTCACCACCGTGTGCGTGCTGTCGGTCGCGCCGGACCGGGAGCACGGGCGCCTCTACCTGGCCGGGCACCCGCCGCCCCTGCTGCTCACCCCCGGCGGGACGGCGGAGCTCGGGGCGCCGACGTGCCTGCCGCTGGGCATCGGCCCCACGGCGCAGTGGCGCAGCAGCGAGGTGCGGCTCGGGACGGACTGGTCCGTGCTGATCTACACCGACGGGCTCATCGAGGGCCGGACCGGGACCGGCCCCGACCGGCTGGGCGGCGACGGGCTGATCGAGAGCGTGCAGAGCCTGCTGGGCGCACTGCCGTCGGCGTGGGACCAGAAGCGCCGGCCGCGGGACGAGTGGCTCCTGGACGAGCTGGTCCGGCACGTTCGCGAGCTCAACGGCGGGGACCTGGACGACGACCTGGCCATCCTGGCCGTGGGTTACTCGGCCGCGGGACGGCGATGACGCCGACCGCCCGGCGGGCGCCCCGGCCGGGCACCGGCTGGCCGGTGTCCCGGCTGGTCGGGACGGGCATCGCCGTCATGACGGTGTTCTCGGTGCTGGCCATCGTGAGCGGCGCGGTGGCGCTGACCGATCTGGCCCGCGCCCGCAGCCGGGTCGTGTACCAGCTGGATCCCGCCGCCTACCAGGCCTCGCAGCTCTACGCGGCGCTGCTCAACCAGGAGACCGGGGTCCGCGGGTACGCCCTCAGCGCGCAGCAGCAGTTCCTGCAGCCCTACATCCTCGGGCTGGCCGACGAGCGGCACGCAGTGCGACGGCTGCGAGCCGAGCTCACCGGGTACCCGGTGGCCCGGGCCGACGTCGCGATGGTGCTGAGCAAGGTCAGCGACTGGCGGTCCGGCTACGCCAGCCCGGTGATTGGCGCGGTGCAGGCCAGCGGAAAGCCGCTACCGGTCCCTACCCCCCGGCTGGGCAAGGCGGACTTCGACAGCCTGCGGGTGACCCTGAGCCGCCTGCAGGCCTACATCGCCGGGCAGCGACGGCAGGCTCTGGCCGGGCTGAACGACGCCGCCGCGGTGCTGGATGCCGCGTGCATCGGTATCGCGGCCGGGCTGCTGCTCGTCGTGATCTTGCTCACGCTGGGGGTGCGGAGCGCCGCCGTCCTCCCGCTGTCCCGGCTGGCCGCCGACGCGCGCCAGATCGCCGACGGCGATTTCGCCCACGAGCTGACCCAGAGCGGGCCCCGCGAGGTGCGCCAGCTGGCCGCGGACGTGGCCAGCATGCGCCAGCGCATCGTGAGTGAGCTGTCCGCGCTGCGCACGGCCAACGCGCAGCTGGAGACGAGGACGCAGGACCTGCAGCGGTCGAACTCGGAGCTGGAGCAGTTCGCCTACGTGGCCTCCCACGACCTCCAGGAGCCGCTGCGCAAGGTGGCCAGCTTCTGCCAGCTGCTGCAGCGCCGCTACGGCGGCCAGCTGGACGAGAAGGCCGACCAGTACATCGAGTACGCCGTGGACGGCGCCAAGCGGATGCAGCTGCTCATCAACGACCTGCTGGCCTTCAGCCGCGTCGGCCGGATCCAGCAGGAGCGGGTCCCGCTCCCCGCCGCCGAGCTGCTGGCGCAGGCGCAGGCCAACCTGGCTACCGTGATCCGCACGAGCCACGCCCAGGTCGATGCCGGTGACCTGCCGACGGTGCTCGCCGAGCCGACCCTGCTCACCGCCGTGTTCCAGAACCTGATCAGCAACGCGATCAAGTTCCACGGCGAGCTGCCGCCGCACGTCACGGTCACGGCCCGGCGGGACGGCGAGTTCTGGCTGTTCTCGTTCGCGGACAACGGCATCGGGATCGAGAGCGACTATGCCGAGCGCATCTTCGTGATCTTCCAGCGGCTGCACGACAAGGCGGCCTATCCCGGCACCGGCATCGGCCTGGCCATGTCCCGCAAGATCATCGAGTACCACGGCGGCCGGATCTGGCTCGACACCAGCGCCACGACTGGCTCCCGGTTCCTGTTCACGCTGCCGGCGCTGGCCGGCGACAGCGACGGCCCCGCTGTATCCCCGGCAGCCACGGTGGCACCGCTGGCCCGCGACCGGGCCGATGACCTGCTAGCCCAGTCCGACCCCAGCCAGAACCCCGAGGAAGATGACGGCGATGACGATGGACGCTGACTGCCAGATCGTGGACGTGCTGCTCGTCGAGGACGACGAGGGCGACGTGCTGATGACCCGCGAGGCGTTCGAGCATTACAAGATCCGCAACACCCTGCACGTCGTCAGCGACGGAGATCAGGCGCTGCAGTTCGTCCGCCAGGCCGGCGACTTCGCGGGCATGCCGCGGCCGGGCCTCATCCTGCTCGATCTCAACCTGCCCCGGCGCGACGGCCTGGAGGTGCTGGCCGAGCTCAAGGCCGACCCGGAACTGCGGCTCATCCCCGTGGTGATCCTGACCACCTCGCAGGCCGAGGAGGACATCGTGCGCAGCTACTCGCTGCACGCCAATGCCTACGTCACCAAGCCGGTGGACTTCGAGCGCTTCATCGAGGTCATCCGCCAGATCGACAGCTTCTTCATCACCGTCGTGAAGCTGCCACCCGTGTAATTGCCCTGATCACGGGTAACGACTGGCTGGCGGCCCGACGGCGACCGCCGCTGGAGGTGCCATCATGACCGCAGACCCGGAGCGGCCCGACGCGGACCCGCTGGCCCTCAGCGACCTCGACCTGCACGTCTACGAGGCGATCGCCACCCTGGAGTACCTCGGGCGGCCCGCCACCCCGTCGGAGATCGCCGCGGCGGCCGAGACCGACGAGGACCGGCTCGGCCGGGCGCTGGACGAGCTGACGCGACGCGGGCTCCTGATCCGTTCCGACTCGCCCGGCGAGCCCGCCTACGAGCCCGCCCGCCGGGGCTGGAGCAGGGCGCCGGACGTGCCGCAGGGATCTCAGGGCCTCTAGGCCGGCGGGGTGACGGCCATGAGGCCCGGCGAACCCGCGTTGTCCAGCGGATTCGCGGGAATACTGTCGATGAGCGGGGGCAGGCCTCCGGTTGGTGCCACCGTCGGCTGGCGGGGACCAGGCCAGCTCAGACGAGGCAAGCGGGGACGGGATGAATCGCAGCACGGGCCCGCGGGCGGCGCCGTGATCAGCTACGTCCTGGCATTCCTCGGGGCCCTGGCCAACGCGATGGGCAACACGCTGAACCGCAAGGCCTCGCGGGACGAGCCAGCCGAGGTTCAGTTCCGGCTGCGCATGTTCGCCGACCTGGTGCACCGGCCCGCCTGGCTGTCGGCCATCGGGCTCATGACGGTGTCCTTCCTGCTCGCCTCGGCCGCCCTGGCCGCCGGCCAGCTCGCCTCCGTCCAGCTGGTCATCGTCCTGGAGCTCCCGCTGACCCTGATCGGCGGGTCGCTGCTGCTCGGCATCCGCCTGGGCGTCCGCGAGTGGAGGGCTATCGCCGCCATGACCGGCGGCGTCATCGGCCTGCTGGCGCTGCTGAACCCCCGGCCCGGGCCCAGCACGGCGGTGCCGGCGATCATGTGGATCCTCGGCTCGGCTGCCAACGGCGGTGCCGTGCTGGTCTTGTACCTGGCGGCCAAGGCGCATCCCGGGCCGCTCGTCCGGGCGGCGCTGCTGGGCGCCGCGGCCGGCTTCAGCTACGCCCTGACCGCGGCCTACACCAAGGGGATGGCAGATCAGTTTAATGAAGGCGGCATTTCGGCCGTCTTCTCCTCGTGGGAGCTCTACGCTTGCGTTGCCGCCGGCCTAGTATCGGTCTGGCTGCTGCAGAACGCCTATGAGGCCGGTCCGCTGACGGCGTCCCAGCCAGGAATAACGCTGGTGGACCCGGTCATCTCGACTCTTTGGGGAGTTGTCGTTTTCGGCGAACGAGTGAACCAGGGTGCACTGCTAGCCCTCACCGCGCTGCCGCTCATCGCGGTGGCCGCCGGGGCCGTCGTGCTCAGCCGGTCCCCCGTCCTGCGGGCCGCCGCGCAAGCGTCGGAGGCGGGGGCCGGAAACGGGCGCCACCAGCGGGACCTGGCCGAGGCGGACTCGTGAACATCGCGATAGCCCTCATGGCGGCGGCGCTGGTGGGCACGGGACTGGTCCTGCAGCAGCAGTCCGCCGAGCAGGCGCCGAAGGCCTACTTCCTGCACCTGCGGCTGATCACCGAGCTGCTGCACAAGCGCCGGTGGCTGGCGGGCATCGGGATCATGGCGGCGGGCCAGGCGCTGTCGGTCTGGGCGATCGGCCACCTGGAGCTGAGCGTGGCCGAGCCGCTGCTGGCGACCAGCCTGATCTTCGCCCTGCTGCTGGCCGTCCCGCTGACCGGCCAGCGCCTGCATCGATCGGAGCTGCTGGGGGCCCTGCTGCTCAGCAGCGGCGTGGCCGTGCTGTCGGTCTCCCGGTCGGTGAACTCCGAGGGCATGCGGTTCGGGTCCGCGTCCTACTGGCCGGCGGCGGCGATCATCGCGGTGATCGCGCTGTGCTTCCTGCGCGCGGGCTGGCGGCGATCGGGCCAGCTGCGGGCCGCTCTCACCGGCACCGCCAGCGGCCTGATCTTCGGGATTGCTGACGGGCTGACCCGCCAGACCATCGCCACCGCGGGCGGCCATCCGCTCATCGCGGTGCTGACCAGCTGGCCCGTGTACAGCCTGGTCGCGGCGAGCGTGCTCGGGCTGTGGCTGATGGAGAGCTCCTTCAACGCCGCGCCGCTGAACGCCTCGCTGCCGGCCATCACGGCCGCCGAGCCGGTAGCCGGAATCGCCCTGGGCGTCGTGGTCTTCGGCGACGTGATCCACATCTCGCCCGCCATGCTCGCGCTGCAGTCGGCCGGGATCGCGGCGCTGATCATCGGGGTGATCCTGGTGGCCAGGGCGCCGGTGCTGAGCAGCCTGCGCGCGGCGCATCCGACGCTCCCGCATCCCACGCTCCCGCACCCGACTTTGCCGCACCCGATTTTGCCGCACCCCACGCTGCCGCATCCGGTCCTGAACCGCCCGGTCCTGATCCGGCCGATCCTGCCCCGGCCCACCCGGCAGAACCTGGCCCGGCTGACTGCCGCCGCCCCGCCGCAGCCGGCGCCGCAGACACCCAAGGTGTAGTCGCCCGGAGGCCGGGTAACGGCCAGCGCAGGGAGGTTCGCAGATGCCGCGTTCCGCGACGCCCGCCACCCGGCAGCCGGAGTGGCTGGAGCCTGAGCTGGCTACGCTCACCCGGGACCGGTTCAGCGACCCGGCCTGGCTGTACGAGCGCAAGTTCGACGGCGAGCGCTGCCTGGCCTATCGCGATGGAAGCCAGCTGCGGCTGATGACCCGCAACCGCAAGCAGGTCAACGCCACCTACCCCGAGCTCACCGCGGCCCTGCAGGGGCAGGAGGCCGCGGACTTCATCGTCGACGGCGAGGTGGTCGCCTTCGACGGGGAGCAGACCAGCTTCAGCCGGCTCCAGCAGCGGCTCGGCGTGCGCAACCCCGGACCGGACCTGCTGGCGGCCGTGCCGGTGGTTTTCTACCTGTTCGACGTACTCTGGGCCGATGGCCGCAATCTGCGGTCGCTGCCCCTGCTGGAGCGCAAGCAAATCCTGGCCGGGCTGCTGAGCTTCGGCGGCCCGCTCCGGGAGACGGCGCACCGCACCGATGACGGCGAGGCCTACTACGCCCAGGCCTGCGCCAGCGGATGGGAAGGGCTGGTGGTCAAGCGCGCGGACTCGCCCTACCGGGCGGGGCGGTCGCGGGACTGGCTCAAGTTCAAGTGCCAGAACAACCAGGAATTCGTGATCGCCGGCTACACCGACCCCAAGGGCGCGCGCAGCGGCTTCGGCGCCCTGCTGCTCGGCTACTACGACCGCGACGGCCAGCTGGCGTACGCGGGCAAGGTCGGTACCGGCTTTAGCGACGCCACCCTGGCCAGCCTGGCCAGGGCGCTGGTCGGCCTGGAGCGGCCGCGCCCCGCCTTCGACCGCGGCACGCTGCCGCGGTCGGGGGTGCACTGGGTCGAGCCGCGGCTGGTCGGCCAGGTCGCCTTCAGCGAGTGGACCAGTGCGGGGCAGCTGCGGCATCCGCGGTTCCAGGGGCTGCGCCGGGACAAGGACCCGGCCAGCGTGGTCCGGGAGAACGCGTAGGAGGAGGTGCCCATGGCCGCGCAGCGACTTCGGGTCGGCCGCATCACGGTGGACCTGTCGCATCCCGACAAGGTGCTCTTCCCCGATGACGGCATCACCAAGGGCGACCTGATCGACTACTACCGGGACATGGCCGGCCGGATGCTGCCGCTGCTTCGGGACCGGCCGGTGACCATGATCCGTTATCCCGATGGCATCACCGCCCATGCGATCCTGCAGAAGAACGCGCCGGACTACTTCCCGGACTGGGTCACCCGGGCGGAGGTGGCCAAGCAGGGCGGCTCGGTGCGGCACGTCATCTGCGACAAGGCCGCCACCCTGGCCTACCTGGCCAACCAGGCCTGCATCGAGCTGCACGTGTTCCTCAGCAGGCTGGCCGCGATCGACCATCCGGACCAGCTCATCTTCGACCTCGACCCTCCCGATGACGAGCATTTCGGGCAGGTGCGCCAGGCCGCGCGCCTGCTCCGGGAACTGCTGGAGGGCGAGCTCGGCCTGACCGCCTTCGTCAAGACCACCGGCGGCAAGGGCCTGCACGTCCACGTGCCGCTGGACGCGGCCGCCGACTTCGACGCGGCCCGGCAGTTCGCCCGGCAGGTGGCGGACGTGCTCGCGGCCCGGCAGCCTGACCTGCTGACCACCGAGCAGCGCAAGGACAAGCGCGGCCGCCGGATCTACCTCGACGTCATGCGCAACGCCTACGCGCAGACGGCCACCGCGCCCTACGCGGTGCGCGGCCGTCGCGGCGCCCCGGTGGCCACGCCGCTGCACTGGGCGGAACTGGACGACGACCAGCTCAGCCCCGGGCGCTTCACCATCGCGACGCTGCCTGGCCGGGTGGCCGACATGACCGGCGATAACGATCCCTGGGCACGGCTGCCCCGGCTCCGCTACGGCCTGGCCCGGCCAGGCGGCCGGCTGCGCCGCCTGTCTCCCGCAGCACCCGGCTAGACCAGGCCGCCCGCCTGCGCGACCGACACCGGCTCGCCGTCGGAGCGCAGGTAGACCTCGGCCACGAAGTCCGGCTCCCGGTGCTCGGCCAGCCGGGCCAGCCCGGGCTGGCCGGCCAGCAGCCCGTGCACCTCGTCACCGCTGCGCGGGTACTCCGGGACCGGGTGCCGCCAGTGCACCGCGATGAGGGTGCCGCCCGGCCGCAGCGCGCCGATCCCGGCGCCCAGGACCCGCTGCAGGTCGGCGCCCCCGAAGTAGTAGAGGATCTCGGAGAAGACGATGAGGTCGAAGTGCCCGCCGGGCCAGTCGCCAGGCAGTACCCGCTGCTCCACAGCGGCGTTCGGCCAGGCGGCCGTCCGCCGGCTGGCCGCCGCCACCGCGGCCGGGGCCACATCACAGGCCAGCAGCCGGTCGCAGCGCGGGGCCAGCTGCTGCGTCAGGACCCCGATCGAGCAACCGGGCTCGAAGGCGTCGCCGTAGCGCTCGCGGGGCAGCATGGCCAGCGTGATGGCGTACTTGCGCTGCTCGTACCAGCGGCTGCTGAACCCCCACGGATCCGCCGATGCGGCATACATCTGGTCAAAGTAATCCGGGCCCAGGGTGGTCACCGGCCGGTCACCGGGACCAGCACCTCGCAGCCCCGGGTGAAATGGGCCACGAAGCCTTCCGTCAGCACCGGCGTCTCCCCCTGCTCGCCCTCGCCCAGCTGACTGGCGAAGCACTCAATCGCTGCCTCCTTGCGCTCGGCCACGGCTGGCGGCAGCGGCACGCGCACGGCCTGATGCCACGGCACGCGCGGATCGGCCGGAGCGGCCCAGTGCCACATCCACACGGGGTAGAAGAACGTCCGCCCGCTCGCCTGCCGCCCGCTCACCTGCCGGGCGGCGCGGCCCACGGCCTCGTGGTCGCCGTGCACGTCGTGCTCCCAGGGCGCCAGGCAGACGTCAAAGCCCGTGGCCAGGTCCGCGATGCGGTCCGCGACGTCAGTGGCCCGGCCGGTCAGCCCGGCGTCGGGCAGCCCCAGCCGCAGCACTTCGGTGCCGGCGGCGCCCAGCGCCTGCAGCGCGGCGGACCTTTCCCCGGCCCGCCGCCGCGCCAGCGCCGCGGCGTCAGCGCAGTCCGGAGCGGTCTCGCCGTCGGTGACCGCGATCACGCGAAGCCGGGCGCCCGCCGCGGCCAGCTGGCTGATGATGCCGCCGGCGCCGAGCACCTCGTCGTCGGGGTGGGCCGCGAGGATGACCGCGCTGGTCCAGCTGCTGATGTCCAGCTCCGGGAGATCAGCCAGCGGGAGCCAGGCCCGCCAGGTGGCGTCACTGGTCCCCGGTGCGTCGATCGGGTTGGGCTCGGGGGGCGGGGCCAGTCCCCCGGGCTCGGCGCGGTCGGCGTCGGCGGTCCGCACCCGGCCCGGGGCGGCCAGGCGGGTCGGGGGGGCTGGGGACATGGGTGGCCTCTCCGGACGGAAGGCGATTATCTTCACCCCAGCGCTCAGGTTAAACCCAGCTCCGGCGCAGCCGGCAGTCACCGGACGTGCTGGTATGCCGCACACTGAGAGCTGAAGACGACAGGGGACAGCTGGAACAGGGACTGGATCAGGGAGGGCCGTACCAGTGACCGCAGAGCGTCAGATATCCGCCGAGACCGCCGCGACCAACGGACCGCACCTGCCAGCCGGGGCCGACCGCGACGGGTCGCCGATCGCGGCCGACGGGCACCTCACGACGGGGCCGCCGATCACCACGGGGCCGCCGATCACCACCGAATCCCGCATGGTCTCCGACCCCCTGGAAGACCTCGATCCCGTCGCCTGGTCCACGCTGGATCGCATCGGCCGCGTCCTGCACGTGAAAGAGGCTGACCTGCAGGGCACGCTGAACGCGATCGTCGCGACCGCCGTCACCACCATCGACAATGCCGAGGCCGCGGGGGTCAACCTGCTGGATCACGGCCGGTTCGTCCCGCAGGCGGTGGCCGGCCAGCCGCCGCTGACCCTGGACGCCCTGCAGCAGAAGACCGGGACTGGGCCGTGCATTGACTCCTCCCGCGACCAGCTGACCCTGCGCATCGACGACATGGCCGCCGACGGGCGCTGGCCGGTCTACGCCAAGCTCGCCGTTTCTCTGGGCGTGGCCAGCATGCTGTGCGTCCCGCTGTGGGTCGACGAGCAGCGGATGGGCTCGGTGAGCCTGTACGGGAGCCAGCCGAGCGGCTTCTCGGGCCACCATGAGCAGCTTGCCAACCTGTTCGCCACGCACGCCGCGCTGGCGCTGGCCGACGCGCGGCGCACCGAGCAGCTGCGCACCGCCCTGGCCAACCGCGACGTCATCGGGCAGGCCAAGGGCATCCTGATGGAGCGGCACCGCATCACGGCGCAGGCCGCCTTCGAGATGCTGGCCCAGCACTCCCAGCGGACCAACCGCAAGCTCACCATCGTCTGCCAGCACCTGACCGAGACCGGCCAGCTCCCCTAACGGGAGTGGTGCGGTGCCTGCGGGGTAGCTGGGCAGGATGAGCGAGCCTGTCACGGCCGTGCTGTTCGATGTGGACGGCACCCTGGTCGATACCAATTACTTGCACGCCACGACCTGGTGGGAGGCGTTTGCCCAGGCCGGGCACGAGGTGCCGATGGCCTGGATCCACCGGGCCACCGGCATGGGCTCGGACCAGCTGCTGGATGCACTGCTTCCGGCCGACCGGGACAAGGCAGCCGATGACGGCATCCGCACCGCCCACGCGGCGCTGTACTCGGTCTACTGGTGCAGGCTCCGGCCGGTGCCCGGCGCGGCCGACCTGTTGCGCGCCTGCCATGGGCACGGCCTGCGCGTCGTCCTGGCCAGCTCGGCCGACCCCCGCGAGCTCGCCGTCCTGCGGGCGGCCCTCGACGCCGAGGACGCCATCGATGAGGCGACGTCGGCCGGGGACGTGGAGGCGAGCAAGCCCGCTCCCGACCTGGTCCAGGTGGCGCTGGACAAGGCAGCGTCACGCGCACGCGGGCACGGTCCGGCCGGGCCGCGCCGGATCTGCCGCGCCTGCGGCTAGCAACTTCGACCCGCAGGTCGGCGCTAGCCTGGCCGCTCACGCCCGGGTCTGCGTCAGCGGCGCCGTCTCCCGGACCAGGGCCGGCCGCGCTCTCCCGTCTATCTCACCTGCGGATCGCGATCGGTGATGCAGTACTCAAGGCCGACCGGGTCGCACAGCGTCGTCCAGTTCGCCGCTGGGCGTGCCTGCGGCGGAGTCCGTCACCGCCGCCCAGAACCTGAGGGCCGCGTCGACACGGCCTGCCGGGACGTCCGCGAACGCAGCCAGCCACCCGATCTGCATGGGTCTGCTCTACCTCCGCGTCCCCGCGGCAAATAGCCCGCCCGGCAGGAGGCCCGTGGCCGGCAGCGCTCAGGAGGGAGCCGGAGCGGGGGTGGCGGCCGGCGGCCCCGTGGTGCTCGGCGGTGCCGAGGTGCCCGGCGGTGCCGTGGTGCTTGGCGCGGGCGAGGAGGATGCCGGGCGCGTTGGCCTCTCCGGTGCCGTGCTGGTCGTCGGCACCGGAGCGGAGCTGCGCCGGGTCCTGGTCGGCTTCGGTGTCGGTGACGGTGACTTCCGGACCGAGGGCCCGGGCGAGGGCGTCGCGGAGGCCGCATGGCGGGCCTGCGGCGCGGGGTCGGCCGGGCTAGGCCCGAACTGCACGTAGACGGCCAGCGTGAGCAGGAAGAACGCGCAAAGTGCGACCGTCGAGCGGCGGATCCGGAACCGGCTCATGGCGAGGCCGTCGGCTCGGCGGTGTCCAGCTCGGCCGGCACACTGATCCCGGCCCGCATCAGCGCGGCGGTGATGCGGACCCGCAGGGCCCGGCCGACCTGGAACTGCTTGCCCGGCTGGGTGCGCGCCACGACCCGGATCTTGAACTGGTCGATATCCAGGCTCTCCACTCCCATCACGGCGGGCGGATCCAGCAGCAGGTCATGCAGTTCCTCGTCGGCGTACGCGTCCTGCCCGACCTTGGTCAGCAGCGCGCTGACCGCGGTCACGTCGGCGCTGGCCGGCACGGGGACGTCGATCACCGCCCGGGCCCAGTCCCGGGACAGGTTGATCACCTGCGCGATTTGCCCGTTGGGCGTGGTGACCACCTCGCCGTCGGGCGCGCGCACCCGGGTGATGCGCAGTGTGACCTCCTCGACGGTCCCGGTGACCGGCGTGTTCACTCCCGAGATGTTGAGGCGGACTAGGTCGCCGAAACCGTACTGCCGCTCGGCCACCATGAAGAACCCGGCCAGCACGTCCTGCACGATCCGCTGGGCGCCGAATCCCAGCGCAACCCCGGCCACCGTGGCCGGGGCGACGAACCCGCTTAGCGGGATGCCCAGCCGCTCCGCGACCAGCACGGCCGCCAGGCAGTAGATCAGCACCAGGAATGTCCAGGTCACGACCTGCGTCACCGCACGGTGATGCTTGGCCGCCTCGGAGCGCAGGATGGCGTCCGTGCCGCCGGACTGGGCGTCAATGCGCGCGCCGATCCGGCCGCCCAGCCAGGCGGCGAAGCGCGTCAGCAAGATCGCCCCGGTCACGAGCAGGATGATCTCCAGGCCGCTGCTGCGGGCCCACGTCCCGATGGCGTGAAGTGGCGCCAGAGCACCTGGCATCGCCATCCCTCCTCGTCTGGGCTGGTTGCGTCCCGGCGGCGGCTACTCACCCCTCTGGTCAGTTAGCCGGCGCCCGGAGTCAGGAAGACTACCTGGGCGAGGCTCCGCCGCGGTCAGGCGAAGCGGCTTTCCAGCAGCCGGTAAAGGGCCGGGAAGCTGACCTTGAGCCGGGCCGGGAAGGACTGCCAGCCGGGCACGACGATGTCCTCGCGGGCGTTCTCGACAGCATCGGCAATGGCGGTCGCCACGATCTGCGGGCTGACGGGGCGCGGATGGCGGCGCTGGTAAGGAGAGTTGCGGCGCTCGAAGTTAGGAGTCGCGACGACGCCCGGCGTCACCATGGTGACGCCGATGCCGACGGACCGTATCTCGGTGCGCAGCGCGTCCGCCAGGCTGCCGAGTCCGGCGGCAGGTAGGCCAGCGCGGCCCGGGCCAGGTGGGCGGCCGCGCAGGTTGAGGTCGAGGAGCGAGTCGATCTCCCGCTCGCTCATCGAGGCGAAGGAGCCGGACCAGCCGACGCCGGCGTTGGACACCACCACCGCCCCTCTGATCGCCTGAGCCAACATGAGGAGCCTGCTGCCCTGAGCGGGCCGGAGGTAACCTCCGTTGTCCTGGCTACGCCTGCGGGCGCCTGCGCCAGGTTCCGGGGATAAGCCGTGTCCGTCATCGACGATGTGTGTCAGCGGGCGAGGGTCGCTGCTGGCCCGGAGTGGCGGTGGTGGCCTGCAGGCCGTGGTCGATGAAGTTGATCATCCAGGTGAAGCTGTCGTCGACAGATGTGTCGATCTGGAAGCCGCCGGCTGCTTCCAGGGTCGCGAATCCGTGCAGCATGCTGCGCAGCATCCGCAGGGCGTGGATCTCCTGGTCGGGGTCCAGCCGGTACCCGCGCAGCATGGCCGCCCAGGAGGCGATCACCCGGCCGGCCGCCGCCATGAGCGGGTCGTCGGGCCCGGTCGGGCGGGCAGCGTTGCCCGCTGCGTACCGGCCGGGGTGTTCCCGCACATACATCCGCATCGCCTGCGCGCCAGCGGTGAGGGCGTCGCTGCCCGCCCGCCCCTGGGTGGCGTCGCGGATGGCATCAGCGACCTCGGTCATGGCCAGGATGGCGATGCGGTGGGCGAGGTGGGCCTGGCTGGTGACGTGGTTGTAGAGCGCAGGGGTCTTGACCCCGAGCCGTTCGGCGAGCAGACCCATGCTGAGCTGATCGAAGCCGACCTCGTCGGCCAGCAGGGCGCCGGCTTCGGTGACCGACGCCGGGCTGAGTCCGGCCCTAGGCACGCGTCAGCGCCTTGGCCAGGAACGGCAGGGCCAGCGCGAGGAGCTCATCGGGCGTCTGGGCGTGCGGGTAGTGACCGGCGCCCTCGATGACCACCAGCTCACCGAGACCGGCGGGCAGGTCGGCGATGATCTTCTCGCCCTCGGCGCGCGGGTCGGCCCAGTCGGGGTCGAGGCTACCCTCGATCACCAGGACCGGGCAGGCGACGTTAGGCAGCTGCGCACCGGCGTCGCCCGGGTTGGCCTTGCACATGGCCTGCAGGGCCTTCATCCGGCCGGGCTCGCTCAGCTTGGCCTCGATCCGCGCCAGTTCACCGCCCCAGTCGGCAGGCTTGACCGGATACGCCACGTCGAGGTACTTCTTCCAGCTCGACAGGCTTCCCCGGACGAGGACCTGCGCCAACTGGGTGTACCCGACCCGGAAGCGCTTCACCCGCAGCAGCCCGCCAAGGTCGAACGGCTGTTTACGGGTGAACGGCGCCAGCTCGATGAGGCCGGTGATCAGATCGGGTGCGGTGGCAGCCGCGATCGTCGCGGCGCCGCCGCTGATCGACTGCCCGATGATCACGGCCGGACCACCCAGGTGACGCACGACAGCAACCAGGTCACCGGCGATGTCGGTACGGCTGTAACCGTCCCAGCCGAGGCTGGAGTCACCGCAACCGCGGATGTCGACGTTCGCGACCCGGTAACCGGCCGCGGCCAGCGCCGGGGCGAGGAAACGGTAGGAGTGCCGGCTGTCACCGATGCCGTGCGCGAGAACGACGAGGGGGCCCTGCCCGGTCACGTCGTAAGCGAGGGTGTTGCCGGCGATGGTCAGGTGCTCGGGCATGATGTCCTCCATGGATTTATTAACTCCGTTCACTACAAAATATTTGCATTAACTTGTTGTGTCAACGGCCTGCCGCGCGCGCTCACGCCGATCACCGACGACGGCGCCGTGGGAGGCGTCATCCCAGCGCGACTATCAGTCTGGGTACCGGCCTTTCGGTGCAGCCGTCGGCCGGCCCGGGGTGGGGCCAGCCCATCCCGGTTGCTCACGCCGGCGTTGCCTCGATCGGGGCGTCGAGGTGCCCGAGGAAGGCGAGCATGCTCTCCGCCAGCTGGTGGGGGGCTTCCTGCGCCACGTAGTGACCGACGCCGGCCAGCTCAGTCGTGGAGATCTCTTTCGCGCTGACCTGTTGCAGAGCTGAGGCGGTGAACGGGCCCCCGAACGACCCGATGGCCAGGACCGGCATGCTCAGGGGCCTGGTCGCGGCCAGGGCCCGCATCTCCTCTCCTTCACTCAGCATCGAGCGGTAGAGCCCGACGGCGCCGCGCAGGCCCTCGGGCCGGGCGTAGGTGCGGACGAATTCGGTGGTGTCGGCCTCGGTGACAGCAGGGGCCACCGCACCGTAGGACGGGTAGAGGTGACCGGCGATGAACTCGTGCTCCCTGCCGGCGAACAGGAGCTGCGCGATTCCCGGGGTGACCAGGGCCCCGATGTACCAGGCGCCGCCCTTGGTGACGTCGGCCAGCATTTCGGCGCCGAACCCCGCCAGGCCCGTCTCGACCGCGGTGAGGCTGAGCACGTCCTCGGGGTGAGTGGCCGCCAGGCGGTAGACGACGCCCCCGCTGATGTCCTGACCGAGCACGTGCATCGGCCCGACAGCGAGGTCCCCGATGAGCTGGTGCAGGTCCTCGGCCGAGGTGGCGGTGCTGTAGTCGCCCTCGGCGTTGCTGGAGTCACCGAACCCGCGTAGGTCCACGGCGTAGACCCGGTGGTGCTGGGCCAGCAGCGGGATGAGCTTGCGGAAGGCCCACCACGACTCCGGGAACCCGTGCACGAGCAGGATCGGCGACCCGCTGTCGCCGGCGGACACGTAGTGCAGCGTCGTGCCGTTCACTTCGGCGGTGTGGTGCTCGACCTCGGCGATGGTCGCTGCGGTGGGCTGCGTGGTCATGATGGGCCTCCGGGGCTCTCGTCTCTGCCGGTTATCGACAACGTGGTTGACAGCCTGCCCGACGGACAATGAGGTTGTCAACACCGACAACGATGTTGTCAATTGTCTTTCCCCCGGGTACAGTGATGCCGTGGAGACGTCGAAAGGAGCCCGCCTGGCCCTGCTCTTGCTGGAGAGTTTCACCGCGATGGTCGAGGAGGTCGTCGCTGAGCTCGCCCGCCAGGGCCACCCTGGCGTCACCGTCACCCACGAGTTCGCTCTCCGGGCCATCGATGAAGGCGCGAACGACGCCTCGGCTCTGGGGCGACGACTCGAGGTCTCCAAGCAGGCTGCGGCGAAGACCATTACCGCCCTCGAGCACCTCGGCTACGTCGAACGTGTGGCCGATCCCAACGACGCCCGGCGCAAGGAGCTGCGCGTGACTGCCCGCGGCTACGAGATGCACGCCATCGGCGGGGCTACCTTCGACAAACTGCGTAAACGGTGGCAAGCCAGCATCGGGAGCCAGCACGTCAGGGCCACCGAGAACGCCCTCCGGGAACTCAACGGCAGAGAACCACGCGGGCCCCGGGGCTCCGCCTCCGCCTCCAGCGCGGGCATCACCACGACCCGGTAGGGGCAGTTCGTCCTCAGGGCGCGACCTGCGCCGACGTCGTGCGCGTGAGGTTCTTCGTTATCTCCGTCGGGGCTCATTGGACGAGACGATCGGCTCCTTCCTCGATCAGGTGAAGGAACATCTCGAGGACACCAAGAAGGAACGCGAGCAGTCGCTCACGCGCGATGAGGCCGTGGCTTCTTTTTTGCCCAAGGTCTCCATGACGGCCATCCACCTCCGAAGGGCCGGCCGGCGCAGTGCTCACCCGGTGACGGGCTCGGACACCGATTCTGCCTCGATGCGCCCCCTTAGGCTGAGGTCCGTGAGCGCCCTGAACACTGCCGACGAACCCGAAGCTACAAGGATCGAGCGGCACGCGAGTTGGGCCGAGCTCTTCTTCGACCTTGTGGCGGTGGCGGGCGTGGCAGCCCTGGCGCATGTGCTCGGGTCCGAACTGGACGCCGCGGCGCTTGGTCTCTACGCGCTGCTGTTCCTCGCTTTCTGGCTGTCGTGGACGACGTTCATGCTGTACAGCAACGTCGCGGCCGGGCAGACCCGTGTGGTACGGCTGCTGATCGGGATGTTTGGCCTCGGGGTGATGGCTGCGTCCGTGCCGGGCGTGGCGCACTCAGTGCTCGGGGACGGCGACAGCGTCCGTCCGCTGACCTCTTTGCGATCGCGTACATCGCCACGCGCATCTACGGGTCTCACTCGTGGCGCCGGGGCGAAGTACTGCTGGACTTCCCGGTGGCGCAGTACACGGTAGGGCTGCTGCCCCGGCCCTCCTATCTGAGCGCCTCGGACTCTTCGTGATCATCGTGCTCGGCGAATCGGTAGTGCAGGTCGTCAACGCCGCGGCTATTGCGCAGTACGGCATCGGCCTACTGGCCACCGCAATCGCGTCGTTCGTGTTGCTGGCCGGCATGTTCGGCTTGTCCGTCGTCTTCGGATACGCCGGCCTGCCGCACCTGCGCGCCGGCCGTATCCCCACCCGCGCCGCCCTTGGCCTGCACTGCCTGGTCACCGGAGTCGTCGCCACAGTGGCCGTGTCGCTCTCATCGGTGGTAGAGCACGGCTCCGATCCGCTGCCCGACCAGGGACGCTGGCTGCTGTGCGGCGCGGTTGCGGCCTACTTCACTCTCGGCGTGGTCACCGGCGTCGCCAGCCACAGCTCCGATCTGCAGAGGACGATCTCACGGGTCACCACAGGCATCGTGGTCCCGCTCCTGCTTGGCCTGCTCGCCACCGACGTCGCTGGCCGGACCCTGGTGGTCTACCTGGCCCTGGTCGTACTCGCCCACCTCTGGTTCGAACGGCGATTGGCACCAGCCCGACCCCGCGTCTGATCAGGAGGTCATTCGACTGCAGCCCGAGGTGAGGAAGCCAGGGCGCCGATTGCTGCCGCGC
>Ga0208219_1000076_pt1 | contig 43616 bp, 36 predicted proteins | sample NGESurshal072012_7_FD_184469 | JGI IMG/M metagenome (GOLD analysis project Ga0208219, IMG submission 184469) | Arctic peat soil microbial communities from Barrow, Alaska - NGEE Surface sample 53-2 shallow-072012 (SPAdes) | ecosystem: Environmental > Terrestrial > Soil > Wetlands > Peat ... | reverse complement strand
AATACCTTACTTCGAGGATCCAGATCGGACCGGACGACCGGCCCACCACGAGAGGACACGATCATGACCACCACCGCCCAGGACCAGGACTTCCAGACCACCTTCGACCTCACCGCCAGCCCGGAGACGGTCTTCGAGGCCCTCACCACCACCAGCGGAGTCTCCAGCTGGTGGGCACCCGCGACGGGCAGCGCCAGCACCGGTGGCGACCTGGAGTTCATGTTCGGCGAGCACCTCGTCCGCTTTCGCGTCACCGACGCCGATCGCCCGACCCGGGTGCGCTGGTACACCGTGGACTGCGATGTCATGCCCGAGTGGGTCGGGACCACGATCGCCTTCGACCTGTCGTCCACCGAGACCGGCGGCACCACCGGGACCACCCTGCACTTCCGCCACGCCGGCCTCGTGCCGCAGCTGCCCTGCTATGAGCAGTGCAGCAACGACTGGGGCAACTTCCTGCACTCCAGCCTCGTCTCCTACCTCGAGACCGGCACCGGGCACCCGGTCGGATCCTGAAACCCATCCCTGACCGGTGTCGCGGCACTCCCCACCCGCCGCGACACCGGTCAGGGAGCCATCCATGAGCGGCGCAAGCCCCGGCAACCAACACAGATGGGATCATCATGTGATGAGCGCAGTGAAGGCCAGCAAGCAACCCCAGGCGACCATGGTCTCCAGCCCTGACGCCGTGCTCAAAGCCCTCGCAGACCCCCACCGCCGGCACATGCTCAAGCTCGTCCAGACCAGCGAGATGCCCGCCGGGCAGATCGCCACCCACTTCGACATGACCCAGCAGGCCGTCAGCCTGCACCTGAAGACCCTCGCACGCGCCGGACTGCTCAACGAACGACGCGACGGCACGCGCCGCATGTATTCTCTGCGCCCCGAGGGCCTTGAGACCGTCAGGGACGTCCTGGCCGAGCTGTGGCCCGAAGCCCTCGCCCGCCTCAAGCGCGCCGTCGAGGCCGGCAAGGCCCAGAAGGGAAAGACCCAGTGACCCAGGACGTCGTCACCGCCTCTATCCGCATCAGCGCCACCCCAGAAGAGGTCTTCCCCTACCTCACCGACCCCGAGCTGCTGACCCTCTGGTTGGCCAACTGGGCCGACACCACCCCGGAACCGGGCGGGCGCTTCGCCATCAATGTCGGCGACAGCAAGGTCCGAGGCACCTACGTCCTCATCAGTCCGCCCCACCGCGTCGCGTTCACCTGGGGGCTCCACGAGAACACGGTGCTCCCGGAAGGCTCCTCGACCGTCGAGATCTTCCTCACCGCCGACGGCGAGGAAACCATCGTCGACCTCACCCACCGCGACCTGCCCGTCGGGGAACGGGCCCAGCATAAGGAAGGCTGGGACATGTGCCTGGCCAAGCTCACCGAAACGGCCCGCTCCTGAGCATCAACCGCGAGGGCCGGCGGCTCGGCGGTACGTGTCGGGCCTGACGCCGGGTGCGCCTCGCCGCGCTGTGGCTCACTCGGCTGCCGTTTAGCAACACGCCCTAGGGCGTCGCGGTCGAGGTGGGGCTGCTGGGGGGCGCGGACGGGCTGGCGGTGGCACTCGAGCTAGCCGACGGGGACGGGCTCACCGGCGCGCTGGAGCTCGGCGCCGCGGTCGCGGAGGGTCCGCTGGACGACGGGGTCGTGGCGGGGGAGCTGGCGCTCCGTGACGGGGCCGGGGCTGTGGTGGAGGCGGCGGGCTGGACCAGCTGCGGCGGCTGCACCGGGCGCGGGCTTGGCGTCAGCAGGAGCGTCACGGCGGCGACGACCACCGCCGCCACCGTGACGGCGCCGCCGATGGCCGCGCCGCGCACGAACGTCCGCCGGTAGCTGGTCCGTTTCCACTCGCTGGTCCGCCGCTCGCGCAGCAGCGGCGGGAGCGCGGCCCGCTGCGCGGCCCAGCTGTTGAACGGGGCCGCGGCCAGTCCGAGCGTCGGGAAGACGAGCAGCCCGGCCAGCAGCGGCCCGGAAAGCTCGTTGTACTTGGTCAGCGCCCCGGCGATGCCGAGCAGGCCGAGCAGCGCCAGGGACGACTCGGCCCAGTTCGCGCGCAGCGCTTCCCACCACGCCACCTGCTCGCTGGTCTTCGGCGTGCGCAGGAAGGCCGCCTTGCGGGCGAACAGGGCCAGCACCGAGGCCCGGGCCACCACCACCGAAGTGGACTGCCAGATGAAGAACGCGCCCAGGGCATCCCGCCACGACGCGCCGGTGCCCCGGCGCAGCAGGGCCACCGCCCGGACCAGTCCGAGCAGGACCAGCACGGGAACCGTGGCCACCAGGAACACCGTCAGCTTGCGGAACAGCTGACCGCCGCCGGTGGCCAGGTTGGCCGCGCCCGCGAGCAGGAACACCAGGAAGATCAGGCCGAGCAGGTCGCCGTACCACTGCACCGCGCCGGTCAGGTAGGACCACCGCTGCCCGGTGCTGAGCCGGTTCTCTTTCGTCTCGCGGCCGGGCAGCAGCGAGCGCCAGTGCATGCGCAGTATCTGGATGCCGCCAAAGCACCACCGGTACCGCTGGCCCTTGAGGGCCTCGAAGGTCAGCGGCATGATGCCCTTGCCCCAGGACTCGTCGACGTGCAGTCCGGACCAGCCCGCCCGCAGCAGCCGCAGGGACAGCTCCGCGTCCTCGGTGATGCACCACTCGTCCCAGCCGCCGAGCTGCTCCAGCGCCACCCGCCGGATCAGCCCCATCGTGCCGGCGAAGATGGCGCCATCGCGCTCGTTGCGCGACGGCTGGGAAACGGCGAAGAAGTACTGGTAGGAGTAATACAGCCGCCGGTAGTACCGGGCGTGCTCCCAGTCGCGGTAGTCCTGCGGGGCCTGGGTGAAGCCGACCCAGCTCTCGGCGAACAGCGGCGCGCACCGGCGCAGGAAGCCCGGCGCGAGCTGGTAGTCGGAGTCGACGACGCCGATGATCTCGGCCCGCTCGTCGGTGAGCTCCCGCAGCGCGTAGTTCAGCGCCCCGGACTTATAGCCGGGCCAGTCCTCCAGGTGCGCGAACTTGGCCCCGTGACGGGCGCACCACTGCTGGACCGGCCGCCACAAGAGCTCGTCATCGGTGTTGTCGTCGATCACGATGACCTCATACCGCGGGTAGTCGAGCCGCAGCAGGGACCGCAGCGTCTCGATGACCATGTCGGGCGGCTCGTTGTGCGCGGGGACATGCAGGCTGATAAACGGGAGCTCGCTGTCGGGCAGCCGGGCAGGCGCGGCCCGGGTGATCCGCCGGCGCCACCGCTCGGAGCCGAGCGCGTCGCAGATCTCCCACAGGTACGCGCAGGCCAGGATGGCAGCGAAGACCTCGAGCAGCCACAGCAGCAGGCCGCCGGCGGTACCGGCCGCGCCCAGGTGACTGGCAAAGGTCCAGTCCAGCACGAAGGCCAGGTAGACGACGAACAGGAAGATGCTCGAGGACCAGCACAGGTAAGCGCGGGCATTCCAGCGCCGGGTCACCGGGAGCCAGACCAGGCTCGCGATGGCCAGGGCGGCGATGGCGTCGATCGAGTTGTGCTGGGTGACGCCGAGCAGGCGCAACGCCACGAGGACGATCGCCGCCAGGATCGCGATGCCGCCGATGGCGAACGCGAATCGCCGGATCGAGGGCCAGGTGCCGATTGCCGCGAACCGGTGGCGGCCCCGGACGAGCAGGGCCGCAGTGCCCAGCGGCGCCGCGATGATCCCGGCCAGCACCAGTGCAGCGAACATCGGACCTCCACCTCACGGGGCAGCCAGCTGGCTGCCTGCCGGGGAGCTGGGCGGGCGCCGGGCGGCGTTAATACTCGGTTATATCCCGGCAGGCACGGTCGGGGCGGCCAAAGCAGCGGGCCATGGTCGCCCGCGACGGCACAATGCTTGCGGTGGCCTGCCGGCGGCGGCCGCGGTTCCCCCGGCCTCCCGAGAAGGCAGACTGAAGTCGTGACAGCCCCCGTCCAGGTCCCCGGCCAGCCCGTCAGCCGCCAGATCGCCGAGGAGCTCGGCGTGCGCGAGGAGCAGGTGACGGCGGCCGTCGACCTGCTCGACGGCGGGGCCACCGTGCCGTTCATCGCCCGCTACCGCAAGGAGGCGACCGGCACTCTCGACGACGCGCAGCTGCGCACGCTGGAGGAGCGGCTGCGGTACCTGCGCGAGCTGGAGGGGCGCCGCGCCGCGATCCTGGAGTCGGTCCGCGCGCAGGGCAAGCTGGACCCGGAGCTGGAATCGCGGATCCTGGCGGCCGACTCCAAGGCCCGGCTGGAGGACATCTACCTCCCGTTCAAGCCCAAGCGCCGGACGAAGGCGCAGGTTGCCCGGGAAGCCGGGCTGGAGCCGCTGGCCGATGAGCTGCTGCGCGACCCGGGCCGCCAGCCGCACCAGGCCGCCGCGTCCTACGTGGACGCGGCGAAGGGCGTGGCCGACGCGGCGGCCGCCCTCGACGGGGCGCGGGCGATCCTGTCTGAGCGCCTCGGCGAGGATGCCGACCTGATCGGCGTGCTGCGGGAGCGGCTGTGGGCGCGCGGCCGCCTCGTCTCGCGGGTGCGCGAGGGCCGCCAGGAGGCCGGGGCCAAGTTCGCGGATTACTTCGAGTTCGACGAGCCCTTCACCCGGCTGCCGTCGCACCGGATCCTGGCCATGCTGCGCGGGGAGAAGGAGGAGGTCCTCGACCTTGAGCTGGATCCGGGGGAGATAACGCCGCCGCAGCCGGGAGCCGGCGGCCCCAGCGACTACGAGGCCCTGATCGCCCGGCATTTCGGCATCGACGACCAGGGCAGGCCGGGGGACCCGTGGCTGGCGGAGACGGTTCGCTGGGCGTGGCGGACCCGCATCCTGGTCCGGCTCGGCGTGGACCTGCGGATGCGGTTGTACCAGGGAGCCGAGGAGGACGCGGTCGGCGTGTTCGCCGCCAACCTGCGGGACCTGCTGCTGGCCGCTCCCGCCGGGGCCAGGACCACGATGGGACTGGATCCCGGCTTCCGGACCGGCGTGAAGGTCGCGGTGATCGACGCGACGGGCAAGGCGGTCGCGACGGACACGATCTACCCCCACGAGCTGAGACGGCGGCCCTCGGGGACGGCGGTCACGGCGGGGCCCTCGGGGACGGCGGGAGCGGCGGGGGCGGCGCGGGCGGCGCAGCCCGGCGCGGGCTGGACGGCCTCGATCGCCACCCTGGCCCGGCTGGCGGCGGAGCTTCAGGTCGAGCTGATCGCCATCGGCAACGGCACGGCCTCCCGGGAGACAGACCGACTGGCCGCCGACCTGATGAAAGCGCATCCCGAGCTGAAGCTCACCAGGATCGTGGTCTCCGAGGCGGGCGCCTCGGTCTACTCGGCGTCCGCGTACGCATCGCGGGAGCTGCCGGCCATGGACGTGTCGCTGCGCGGCGCAGTCTCCATCGCCCGCCGCCTGCAGGATCCGCTGGCCGAGCTGGTCAAGATCGACCCCAAGTCCATCGGGGTCGGTCAGTACCAGCACGATCTGTCGGAGGCCAAGCTCTCCCGCTCCCTGGACGCGGTGGTCGAGGACTGCGTGAACGCGGTCGGCGTGGACGTGAACACCGCGTCCGCCCCGCTGCTGGCCCGGGTGTCTGGCATCGGCGAGGGGCTGGCCGGCGCGATCGTGGCCCACCGGGACTCGGCCGGCCCGTTCCGCACCCGGCGGGCGCTCACGAAGGTGCCGCGGCTGGGCCCCAAGGCGTTCGAGCAGTGCGCCGGCTTCCTGCGCATCACGGGCGGCGACGACCCGCTGGATGCGTCCAGCGTGCACCCGGAGGCCTACCCGGTGGTGCGGCGCATCCTGACGGCGGCGGGCACCGGCATGCCGGAGCTGACCGGGAACACCACGGCGCTGCGCGCCCTGCGGCCGGCGGATTTCACCGACGAGCGGTTCGGGCTGCCGACCGTGACCGACATCCTCGGGGAGCTGGAGAAGCCAGGCCGCGACCCGCGGCCCGCCTTCACCACCGCCTCGTTCGCCGAGGGCGTCGAGACGCTCGCGGACCTGGCCCCCGGCATGATCCTGGAGGGAGTCGTCACCAACGTGGCGGCCTTCGGCGCGTTCGTCGACATCGGGGTTCACCAGGACGGCCTGGTGCACGTGTCGGCGATGTCGCGGAACTTCGTGTCGGACCCGCGCGAGGTGGCCAAGTCCGGTGACGTGGTGCGGGTGAAGGTGCTCGGCGTGGACGAGGCGCGCAAGCGGATCTCGCTCACGCTGCGGCTCGACGACGAGCCCGGCGACGGCGGCCGGGCGGCCAGGGGAGCAGGCGGGCCGGCCGGGACGCGAGATGGTCCGCAGGAGGATGGCCGCCCGGCAGGCGGAAGGCGCACGGCTGACGAGGGCCGGTCTGGTGGGGGCGGCCGTCCCGGTGGCGGCCGTCGTCCCGGCGGTGGGGGTGGCCGTCCGGCGGGCGGCGGCGGTGAGGCTGGGAGCGGCGGGGGCGCCATGGCTGAGGCCCTGCGCCGGGCCGGGCTGGCCGGCCGGACTGGTGATCGTCGCGGCCCGCACGGCGCGCAGCGGTGAGCGCCAGCAGCCCGACCGCATTTCGCTGACTTGCGGACTGCCGTTCTGATGGCTACCGGCCAGGGTCCATTGGCATGGCAGTGCTTGTTGAGCAGAGTCTTGACGGCATGTCTCAGTCAGGTTAAGTTACGTTATCAAATAAGTCTTAGTTTAAGTTTCTCGACTGGTGAAGCGGCACTCAGGGCTGTGCCTTGGCTCCGGTGGCCGGAATCCGCGCGTCCGACTGGCCCTACCAGGAGATGCCATGCATCCCGCCTTTCGCCCGAGCTTTCCTGGTCGGGTATTACGGCCGGACGTCACCCAGTCCGCTGCCGTTACGGGCGCTCAGCCCGCAGCTGCCAGCGCAGCCAAGGCCGGTCCGGCCATCAGGGCCAGCAGTTCGATCACGTTCATCTGGATCATTTCCTAGCCCACCGTGACGGCCCGTACCCTCCCCCTTCGGGTACGGGCCCGGAAAGGACCGTCGTGAGTCTCATGTCCTACGGGCAGGCGCGCCGCAGCGCCCGCTACCGCATCGCGGCTACCGCCGCAGCGGTGTTTGCCCTGGTGGCCGCGTTCCTCGGCGCCAGCGCCCACAACGCGGGCAGCGCCCACGCGGCGGCGACGCTGTTGTCGCAGGGTAAGCCGGCGACGGCGTCGTCGCTGGAGAACGCGGGGTTCCCGGCGTCGAATGCGGTGGACGGGAATACCGCGACGCGGTGGTCGAGCCAGTTCTCTGATCCGCAGTGGCTGGAGGTGGATCTGGGGGCGAGCGCGTCGATCTCGCAGGTGGTGCTGCAGTGGGAGGCGGCCTACGGGAAGGCGTTCCAGGTCCAGACGTCGGCGGACGGGACGAACTGGACCAGCATCTACTCCACGACGACCGGGACGGGCGGGACGCAGACCCTGAACGTGACCGGCACCGGCCGGTACGTGCGGATGTACGGCACCGCGCGGGGTACTCAGTACGGCTACTCGCTGTTTGAGTTCCAGGTCTACGGCACCATCGGCGGCGGGGGCGGCGGTACGTGCAGCACGACCGATGCCGCGCTGAACCAGCCCGCGCTGGCGTCGTCGACCCAGAACGGCGGCACGCCGGCGTCGGCGGCCTTCGACGGGAACCTGGGCACCCGCTGGTCCAGCGCGTTCTCCGATCCGCAGTGGCTGCAGGTCGACCTCGGCTCCGCCCAGACGATCTGCGGGGTGACGCTGGCCTGGGAGACCGCCTACGGCAAGGCGTTCCAGATCCAGACCTCCCCGGACGGGACGAACTGGACCAGCATCTACTCCGCCACCACCGGGACCGGCGGGACGCAGAACCTGACGGTGTCGGGGACGGGCCGGTTCGTGCGGATGTACGGCACGGTGCGGGGCACCCAGTACGGGTACTCGCTGTGGGAAATGGACGTGTACACCACCAGCGGCGGCGGCACCGGCGGGAACACCGTCACCGTCAATAACCCCGGCGCGCAGGCCTCGACGGTCGGCACGGCCGCCAGCCTGCAGGTCACCGGGACCGACTCCGGGACCGGCCAGACCCTCACCTACTCCGCGACCGGCCTGCCGGCCGGGCTGGCCATCAGCTCCTCCGGGCTGATCACCGGCACCCCGACCACCGCGCAGACCGCTAACGTCACCGTCACCGCCAAGGACGCCACCGGCGCCGCCGGCTCCGCCTCCTTCACCTGGACCGTCAACGCCAGCGGCGGAGTCTGCCCGACCCAGTCCAACACGCCGAACTTCGGCCCGAACGTCGACATCTTCGACCCCAGCATGTCGTCGACGACTATCCAGAACACGCTGAACTCCGTGTTCAACACCCAGAAGCTCAACCAGTTCGGGACCCAGCGCTATGCCCTGCTGTTCAAGCCGGGCACCTACAGCGCCGAGGCCAACATCGGCTACTACACCTCCATCGCCGGCCTGGGCCAGAACCCGGACGACGTGACCATCAACGGTGACGTCACCGTCGACGCGTTCGACGGCACGGGCAACGCCACCCAGAATTTCTGGCGGTCGGCCGAGAACATGGCGATCAACCCGTCCGCCGGTTCGGACCGCTGGGCCGTGGCCCAGGCAGGCCCCTTCCGCCGGATGGACATCCACGGCGGGCTGAACCTGGCCCCGGCCAGCAACGGCTACGCCAGCGGCGGCTACATCGCCGACAGCAAGGTCTCCGGCACAGTCTCCCCGATATCCCAGCAGCAGTGGTACTCGCGGGACAGCAACTTCGGAGGCTGGGGCAACGCGGTCTGGAACATGGTGTTCTCGGGAGTGAACGGCGCCCCGGCGCAGAGCTTCCCGAGCCCGCCGTATACCACGCTGGCCACCACCCCGGTGTCCCGCGACGTGCCTTACCTCTACGTCGACTCGAGCGGCAACTACCACGTGTTCGAGCCGTCCCTGCGGACCAACGCATCCGGTCCCAGCTGGGCCAACGGCCCGACGCCGGGCACCTCGGTCCCGATGAGCCAGTTCTTCGTGGCTGACCCGTCGATGAGCGCGGCGACCATCAACACGGCGCTGTCGGAGGGCTGCAACCTGCTGTTCACCCCGGGCGTCTACAACATCGACCAGACGCTCAACGTCACTCACGCTGACACCACCATCCTGGGCATCGGCTTCCCGACGCTGATCCCGCTGAACGGCGTGAACACGATGCAGGTGTCGGACGTCAGCGGGGTCCGGATCAAGGGCCTGCTGTTCGACGCCGGCACGACCAACTCGTCGGCTCTCCTGACGGTCGGCCCCGCCGGCTCGTCGGCCAGCCACGCGAGTGACCCCATCTCCGTCCAGGACGTCTTCTTCCGGATCGGCGGCGACATCGCCGGCAAGGCCACGGCCAGCCTGGTCGTGAACGCCAACGACACCATCGTGGACGACATCTGGGCCTGGCGCGCCGACCATGGCAACGCCGGGACCGTCGGCTGGACCGTCAACACCGCCGACAACGGCATGGTCGTCAACGGCAACAACGTGGAGGCGACCGGCCTCTTCGTGGAGCACTATCAGAAGACCGAGGTCGTCTGGAACGGCCAGAACGGAAAGATCATCTTCTTCCAGAACGAGATGCCCTACGACCCGCCGAACCAGGCGGCCTGGATGAACGGCAGCTCCAACGGGTATCCCGCGATCGCGGTGGCCAGCAACGTCACCTCGTTCGGCGCATGGGGCCTGGGCAGTTACTGCTACTTCAACGTCAACCCGGCCGTCAACTCGGCCATGGCGTTCCAGTCGCCGACAACTGCCGGGGTGGCCTGGCACGATCTCCTGACGATCTCGCTCGGGAACGTAGGGAGCATCACCCACGTCATCAACACGACCGGGGCGGCGACCCCGACCAACACCACGCCGAGCAACGTGGTGAGTTTCCCGTAAGCTAACCGCCGAAGAGGTCGGCGGACCCGTTGCACCCGGATCCGCCGACCTCGGCGTTTACCCCTTCAGGCGGATAACGGTCCCTTCCCCCCGCCGCCCTCACCCGGCCGCCGCGGTCCCCGGCGATGAGTTTCCGGCGCGGCGGTCGTCAGAGTGTCAGCAGGCTGCGAGATGGTAGTGCCGGGACGAAGGGAAGGGACAAGCGATGAGTGGCGTACGGGTGCTGGTGGGCACGCGCAAGGGCGCGTTCGTGCTCACCTCAGATGGGCGGCGGGAGCAGTGGGACGTCAGCGGCCCGCACTTCCCGGGCTGGGAGATCTACCACGTCAAGGGCTCACCCGCGGACCCGGACCGGCTGTACGCGTCCCAGTCCAGCGGCTGGTTCGGCCAGGTGATCCAGCGCTCCGACGATGGCGGGGTGACCTGGACACCGGTGGGCAATAAGTTCAGCTACGCCGGCGCTGCCGGGACGCACCAGTGGTATGACGGGACCCCGCATCCCTGGGAGTTCGCGCGGGTCTGGCATCTCGAGCCCGCGCTGACGGACCCGGACACCGTCTACGCCGGGGTGGAGGACGCCGGGCTGTTCCGGTCGACCGACGGCGGCCAGGAGTGGCAGGAACTGCCCGGACTGCGCCGCCATGACTCAGGACCGTCCTGGCAGCCGGGCGCCGGCGGGATGTGCCTGCACACGATCCTGCTGGATGCCGCCCAGCCGGGCCGGATGTTCGCGGCCATCTCGGCCGCCGGCGCGTTCCGGTCTGACGACGCGGGCGAAACCTGGCGGCCGGTGAACCACGGGCTGCACTCCGAGGGCATCCCCGACACAGCGGCCGAGGTCGGTCACTGCGTGCACCGGCTGGCCATGCACCCCTCGCGGCCGGGCGTGCTGTACATGCAAAAGCACTGGGACGTGATGCGCAGCGATGACTCCGGCGAGTCGTGGCGGGAGATCAGCGGCAACCTGCCGACCGATTTCGGCTTCCCGATCGACGTGCACGCGCACGAGCCGGACACTGTCTACGTGGTGCCGATCACCAGCGACTCCCTGCACTTCCCGCCCGAGGGGAAGCTGCGCGTCTACCGCAGCCGGACCGGCGGAGACGACTGGGAGGCCCTCACCCGGGGCCTGCCGCAGCGCGACTGCTACGTCAACGTGCTGCGTGACGCGATGGCCGTGGATTCCCTCGATTCCTGCGGCGTCTACTTCGGTACCACGGGCGGCCAGGTCTACGTGTCGGCCGACGCCGGGGACAACTGGGCGCCGATCGTCCGGGACCTGCCGGCCGTGCTGTCGGTCGAGGTCCAGACGCTGCCATGATCCGGGTGGTGCTGCCCGCGCATCTGCGGACGCTCGCGCGCGTCAGCGGCGAGGTGGAACTACGCGTCACAGGCCAGGTCACCCAGAGTTCAGTCCTCGACGCGCTGGAGGCCCGCTATCCGGTGCTGCGCGGGACCGTCCGCGACCAGGACAACGGACGGCGCCGGGCGTTCGTGCGGTTCTTCGCCTGCGAGCAGGACCTGTCCCACGAACAGCCAGATGCCCCGCTGCCGGACGCGGTCGCGGCGGGCGCGGAGCCGTTCCTGATCGTGGGGGCAATGGCCGGCGGCTAGGCGCGAGCCGTCTGTCCTGCGGGTACATGACGTGGCTGTTGCCTCATCCGTCACAGGTGTTGGCGCGGCGAGTCTCCCGGCCGCCAGGATAATGATCAGGCGGGGTGCCAGCCGGGCACCTGGCGGCTGCTTCGGAGCTGGAGGTCGTTCTCATGGCGACCGATCCCGGGACCTGGGCGACGCGCCCGACGCTGGCGGGAACGTTCTCGCGGCGGATGGTGGCCGCGGCGGTCGACGAGGCGAGGGCCATGTCGCTGGCCGTGACGGTGGTGACCGTTGATGAGTCGGGTGTCCTGAAGGAGCTGTACCGGATGGACGGAGCGCCCCTGGTCAGCGTGCAGACAGCCATGAGCAAGGCCTACGCCGCCGCGGCCGTCGGCATGCCGCCCGACGACTTCTACGCGGCGATCGAGTCGGACGGGGCCGCGGTCGCCTCGTTCGCGACGCGTCCCGGCCTGGCGCTGATCGGCGGCGGCATTCCTGTCGTGGCCGATGGCCGGGTCGCGGGGGCGATCGGCGTAGCGGGGGCGATGACCTCTGCCGAGGACCGCAGGATTGCCGAGGCCGCCGTCGATCAGGTGCAGCGGCCCGGCGGGTCCGCCCCATGACCGCGCCGGCGCCGCTACCCGCTGCCCGCCCCCGCCGCGGCCGCAGCCGCGGTGATCTCGACGAACCGGGCTACGGCCGGGTCGGCGTCGCCGGTGCGCCAGGCCACGCTCAGCTGGGTATGCGGGACGTCGCGGCTCGCCACGAACGCCAGGCCGGGCCGCGCGTGAAACGTCTCGGCCGAGGCAGGGCACAGGCTGATGCCCCGGCCGGCAACCACGTACTCGCGCCACTCGTCGATGGTGCGGGCCACGGCTCCGATGATCGGCTGGTCACCGCCGGGCCGAGGGCTGACCAGCCAGTCGTCTCGCCAGCGGGCGGGATCGCAGCCGTCCGTCGCCAGCTCGGCGGCTATCCAGGGCAGCCCGGCCACGTCGCCGAGGTTGAGGCAGTCGCGCCCGGCCAGCGGGTGGCCGACGGGCAGGACGAACACCCGCGGCTCCTCGGCGAGGGATACGAGCCGGACGCCCGGCGCCTGGATCGGCGGGCGGACAAACGCCACATCCGTGCTGCGGTCCAGCAGCCCGGCGGCTGGCTCGGCCAGGTCGAAGGTCCGCAGCCGGACCTCGACCTGCGGGCAGGCGCGCCCGAATGCCGCCAGCGCAGTAGTCGGCAGCTCACCCCCGGCGGCCACACTCAGGCCGACGGACAGCTCACCGCCGATGGCGCGCGCGGCATTCCGGGCGGCGCTCACGCCACGGTCGAGCACCGCCAGCGTCGCATGCGCGCTCTCCAGGAAAGCCGCGCCGGCCGCGGTCAGCGCCACGCCGCGGCTCGTCCGCTCGAGAAGTTGAACCCCGAGCGCGTCCTCGAGCTGCCGGATCTGGGAGCTGAGGACCTGCTGAGCGACATGGACCCGGCGCGCGGCCGCGGTGAAGCTCTCATCCTCGGCCACGGCCACGAAATAACGAAGGTGCCGCAGCTCAATGTTCATCCCAGGCTGATGGTACCGACCAGCACGGCGCTGACAAGCACGGCGCTGACAAGCCCGAGGGAAAGGGAATCATGACCAACGGTGACGGCACGCCAGATCTGCCAGTGCGGGCCGGGCAGGGCCGGCTCGCGCAAGTCCTCGCCACCCGGGGCGGCAAGGCCGCCCCGGAGGCGCCGTTCGTGATCGAGCACCGCGAGGCGCTGATCTACATGCTGTGCGAGGCCGCCGAGCTGGAACACGGCATCATGTGCCAGTACCTGTTCGCGGCATTCTCGCTCAAGCAGGCCGCCGCCGAGGGACTGACGCAACCGCAGCTCGCGGCGGTGACCCGATGGCGCAAGCAGGTCTCGCACGTGGCCACCCAGGAGATGCTGCACCTGGCCCTGGTGCACAACCTGCTGTCCGCGATCGGCGCTGCCCCGCATCTGGCCCGGCCGAACCTGCCGCAGCCCGCCGATCACTACCCGGCGGGCGTGCAGCTGGCCCTCCTACCGTTCGGCGAGCAGGCGCTGCGCCATTTCATGTTCCTCGAGCGCCCGGAGGGGATGGACCTGCAGGACGCCGAGGGACTGGCGGCGGTGGCCCGGGCCGAGCCGATGATGAGCGAGCGCGACATCGTGCCGCGGCGGCAGGACTTCGCCACGGTCGGGCACCTGTACCGGTCCATCGAGGCAGGTATCGCCGGCCTGGTGGCCGCCCACGGCGAGGACTGGCTCTTCGTGGGGCCGCCGCGAGCGCAGGCGACGCAGGACCATTTCCGGTGGCCCGAGCTGGTCGCCGTCACCGACGCCGTCTCGGCGCAGCGCGCGATTGACACCATCCTGGAGCAGGGCGAGGGCCCGCGCGGGGACTGGCGGAACGCTCATTTCGGCCAGTTCGTCGCGATCCTGGACGACTACGAGCAGATGACGCAGGCCGATCCGGCCTTTGCCCCGGTGCGCCCGGTCGTGGCGGCCAACGTCCGGCCGCCCGAAAGCGGCGCTCAGGTCCCGCTGATCTCCGATCCGCTGACCGCGCGGGTGACCGACCTGTTCAACGTCGGATACGAGATCCTGCTGCAGATCTTCGAGCGCTACTTCGCGCATACGCAGGAGACCGACGTCCAGCTGAAGGTCCTCGCCGACGCGACGGTGGCGCTGATGCTGCAGGTCATCAAGCCGCTGGGCGACCTGATCACGACGCTTCCCGTCGGCCCCGGTCAGCCGGGAAGCAACGCCGGACCCAGCTTTGAGCTGTTCTACGAGACCGACTACCTGATGCCGCACCGCGACGCGGCCTGGGCGCTGCTGACCGAGCGGCTGGCCGAGGCAGCGTGGCTCTGCGAGGCACTGCGTGAAGGACGGGGCGCTCAGATCGGCCAGCACCTGGAGCCGGTGCTGGCCGCCCTCCGGCAGATTGCCCGGACCCTCGCGGTGCACTTGCCGGCCGGGAGTGCCCAGGCGCGCCAGGCGCGGCAACCGGAGCCGCTGGCGTCCGCCCAGATCGACGAGCTGACAGCGCGGGCGGCCGCCCTCGCCCGCGGTGTGGCTGGCGTCACGCGCCACGACAAGGTGGGGGCCGAGCTGGCTGCGGTGTTCGCCCTGGCCCATGCGGCGCTCGCGGCGGCCGCCGACGCCGGGTCGGCCGGGCACATCGCCCCGCGGCTGGCCGACAGCGTGCTGCGGCCGCTGGCCGGTGCGCTGGCCCGGTATCCCGGCGAGCCTGCTGGCGCTGCCCCGGCCGCCGACGGCGACCAGTCGGAGCCGCAGGCGGCGGGCGAGCTCGTCTGGCAGGCGGCCCAGGAGGCCACCCGGCTGCGGGCGCGTCTGGGCGCGGCCGGCTCAACGCCGCCGGAACTGGCCGAAGCCACCGCCGCCTTGCAGGATCTCGCCTGCGGGCTGGCGCCGACGGCGGAGCGGGCCGGACGGCTGGCTACCCTGGCGCAGCTGCAAAGCGAACTGCCCGCGCTGATCCAGACGGCCAAGGATGGCCCGTACCTGGTGACCAACGTGCCGCGGCTGCTCAACTACCTGGGTGAGCCGGTCGCGGCCACGCCGCAGGCGGCGTTGTGCCGCTGCGGCGGCTCCGCGATAAAGCCGTTCTGCGACGGCACGCACGCCCGGAACGGATTTAGCGACGTCAAGGAGCCCCGGCGCGTCCCCGACCGCCGCGACTCCTATCCCGGCCAGCAGGTGACGATCCTGGACAACCGCGGCCTGTGCCAGCACTCGGGCTACTGCACCGACCGGCTACCCGCGGCCTTCCGGACGGGACAGGAGCCGTTCGTCGCCCCGAGCGGGGGCCGGATGGACGAGATTATCCGCGCGGCCCGCGACTGCCCGTCGGGTGCCCTGAGCTTCGCGATCGAGGGACACGAGGAGCGGGACATCGTCGACTGGGGCGGCCACCGGGACCCCGCCATCGAGGTGACCAGGGACGGCCCGTACCGGATAACGGGCGCGATCACGCTCGTTGGCGCCGACGGCACCGAGGTCGAGCGCAACGCCGGGGCGTCCCGTGAGCATTGCGCGCTGTGCCGGTGCGGGCACTCGCAGAACAAGCCGTTCTGCAGCGGCATGCACTGGTATGCCGGATTCCGCGATCCGGTACCGGATCCGGGTCATGAGCCGACGCTATTCGAGTGGGCGGGCGGGCTGCCCGCGCTGACCCGGATGACCCGCCTGCTGTATGAGAAGCACGTCCCCGCCGACGACCTGCTCGCCCCGCTGTTCGCCAGCATGCCCCCCGAGCATCCGCGCCGGGAGGCGATGCGGCTGGCCGAGTCGTTCGGCGGGCCCGCCTGGTACAGCGCAGATCAGGCCGGAGCCGATCAGGCCGGAGCCGATCAGGCCAGCGCCGGTCGTAGCGGACCACAGCAGACGACCGCCGCGCACGCCGGCCGGTCGCTGGACGAGCAGCAGCGTGCTCGCTGGGTGACCCTGGCCATCCGGGCCGCGGATGAAGCTGGCCTGCCCGCTGACGCGCAGTTCCGCTCGGCCTTCACCGCGTACGTGGAATGGGACTCCCGGGTCACGGTCGGCATGTCGCAGCCCGACTGGGAGCCGTCCCAGCCCGCAGTCGCGCCCTGGGGGTGGACGGCCGCCGGACCACCGGACACCACGGCCACTGTCCCCGGGGCCGAGCAGGCCAGCTCGTCGGCGGCGCTGCCCGGACCTGGCGAGGCGGTGAGCTTCGGTGCGCACATCAAGCCGCTGTTCCGCGAGAGTGACCGGCAGTCGATGAGCTTTGTCTTCGACCTATGGTCCTATGCAGACGTGCGGGCCCACGCCGCCGATATTCTCGATCGGCTGCGCAGCGGATCGATGCCCTGCGACGGCGCCTGGTCGAGCGCCAAGGTCAAGGTATTCCATCGCTGGGCCGACTCAGGCATGGAGGCCTAGTGCTTATCCTTGTTATTTGCCGGCCCGCGGCCGACGCCGACCAGGTCCGGTTTCAGCACCTGCTGGCCGACGAGCGTGCGGCCCTGCGCCGGCTTCAGGCCGACGGCACGCTGACCCAGGCCTGGAGCCCCGGCCGGCCCGGTGCCGTCCTCATGCTGGAGGTCTCGGGCCCGCCCGAGGCCGCTACTCACCTGGCCAGCCTGCCCCTGGCCGCCGAGGGACTGATCACCACCGAGATCATCCCGCTCAGCCCGCTGGAGCTCTGAATCGCCCGGCCCTATGGTCCCGGCCCTATGGTCCCGGCCCTGTGTTCCCGGCCAGCTCGGGCGAGCGGTCACGGTCAGCAGCCGCCCGCCGGACCCGGAACGCCGGGGCCGGCCGACGGCTCGTCCACGATGCCGTAGGCGGCGCTGCGCAGGACGGCGCCGAAGTGGACGACATACCACCGGCCGCGCCAGGAGATCAGCGAGGCGATCCCGATCGAGCGCAGCTGGCCGTCCTCCCGGTAGACCAGCCGCGCCCCGCCGACGTGCCAGTAGCCCACGGAATTGGCGCACACGCCGGGCCCAACCCAGGCGGCATCCGCCGAGGGCACGATCACCCGTATCAGCCGGGCGTGCCGGGCCTGGCGGCCCAGGAGACGATGGGCGACGGCCACGTCGAGCCCGAAATCGGCGAACAGGCGGTCATGCCAGTCCCCAGCCGGGTTGTAGATCGCCTTGATCTGCTCGTAGGCCGGCAGCGGGAAGAACGCCTGCCGAGCCGGCTGGGGCCTGCCTATCACCACGGCGGTCCACAGGTCGGTCATCTCGGCCTCGAAGACGCGCGTGCGCGCGCTCGGGAACGCCATGGTCTGGTGCAGCCCGGCGGAAGGCGCCGGCACCGAGATCACGCTGGGCGAGGCGCTGGGCGCAGCCGGGGTGCTCCGGACCGGAGTAGGGCTGGGCGTGGCGGTGACCGGCGGGCTCGCGGCCCGGTGCGAGCGGTGCGGCGGCGCGGCCTGGCCGCCGGCCGGCCCCGCACAGCCGGCCAGAAGCATGATCACCGCTGCGGTCAGTGCCCCGGCGAGTCCGGCCGCCCGGCCCCGGCGCCGCAAGCAGCCGTGGCGACGCGCCTCACCCGTCATTCCCATCGCCTCCTGATACCCGCGCCGGATCACCAGGAAGCGCAGGTCACGGTCCCGTTCCAGGCCGACAGGTCCGTGCCGCTCGCGCTGGGCAGCCGGTACCAGTCGCGCCCCGGACTGTAGTAGCCCGGACGGGACTATCGTGCCGGAACTGGCGGCTGCCGGGGTCAGCCAACGGGAATGCGGCCGCACGGGACGGCATTGACCTGATGGTGAACGTACCTGAAGAGTCACTGTCCCTGGCAGAAGAGTCACTGCCCCTGGCCGTGCTGGATTTCGTCGGAATCGAATACGGCGAGGACGCCGCCGCCTCCGTGGCCGGTGCCGTGGGCATCGCCCGCGCCGTGGAAGCGGCCGGCTACCGGCGGTACTGGGTTTCCGAGCATCACAACATGACCAGCCTGGCCTGCAGTGCCCCTGAGCTGCTGACGGCGCACGTCGGCGCGCACACCTCCCGGATCCGGGTCGGCGCCGCCGGCATCATGCTGCCCAACCACGCGTCGCTCAAGGTGGCCGAGACGTTCCGGACGCTGCTGGCCATGTATCCCGGTCGCATCGACCTGGCGCTGGGCCGGGCACCGGGCACTGATCCGCTCACGGCTCACGTCCTGCGGCGGGGGATGGTGGCCGACCCGGCCGCCGAGTTCCCGGCGCAGGTCGGCGAGCTGCTGGCGTTTCTCGGCGACGGCTTCCCTGAGGGGCACCCGTACGCGCAGCTGGTGGCGGCGCCGCTGGTGCCCGAGCAGCCGGAGCTGTTCGTGCTGGGATCGAGCTCCTACGGCCCGCGCTTTGCCGCAGTCAACGGGATGAGTGCCGTCTTCGCTCATCACATGAGCCCCGACCTGGCGTTCGAGGCGCTGCGCGGCTACCGGCGCGACTTTACGCCGCGGTCCGACGGCGGGTCACCGTACTCGGCGATGTCCGTGCTGGCCTTCGCCAGCGATGACGAGGAAGCGGTCCTGGACTTCGAGGCGGCGTGGACGCTGACCATCCAGAACATCCGCCGCGGGATCCGCGAGCCGCTGCGGCCCGAGGAGGTCCGCGACCTTGCCCGCTCCGAGCAGTTCCGGGCCGGCCGGCACGACGACGGCCGGATGGTGACGGGCGCGCCCAAGGCCGTGGCCGAGCGGCTGCTGGAGATGAAGCAGCTCGCCCAGGCCGACGAGATCGTCGTCGTCACCCCGAGCCTGGACCGGTCCCGCCGCGCCGCCAGCTACACGGCCCTTGCCGAAGCCTGGCGCCACGCGGCCTAGGCCCGGCCCCGCCCACCCCCAGCTTCCGCCGCCGCCCCGCCGCCCGGCCCGTCCCCGCCCCGCGCCCGGGCCGCCCTGGCCCCGCCCCGCCGCCCCTGCCTTCATGATCACCACCGAAATGGCGCGCTATGCGCCGAGAAACGGTGGTGATCATGAAAATTGGCTGCGGGCTGCGGGCTGGCGGGGGCGGGACGATCGGCAGGGTGGCGCGCCGGCGCGGCGGCGCGGCGGGTTACGGCGCTGGCGGGGGCAGGATCTGGCGGGGGGGTCCGGGCGCGGGGCCGCGCGGCTGCCACTCCCGCGGGTAGCCGTAGGAGACCTCCTCGAAGCGCACGTCGTCCTGCCAGGTCGTCCGGGGAATGTGCAGATGGCCGTAGACCACGGCCGCGGCGTTGAACCGGACATGCCAGTCGGCCGTCGCCGCGGTGCCGCACCACTGGGCGAACTCGGGGAACCGCAGGACCCGGGTGGGCTGGCGGGTCAGCGGAAAGTGGTTGACCAGGATCGTCGGGAGTCCCGGGTCGCGGGCCGCCAGGCGGCGCTCGCTCTCGGCCAGCCGGGCCTGGCACCACGCCTCCCGGCTCGGATAGGGGTCGGGATGCAGCATCACCTCGTCGGTGCACATCACGCCCGCCGCCCGGGCTCGCGCCAGGCCGTCGGCCTTCGTCTGCGCGCCCGGGGGCCGGAGCGTGTAGTCGTACAGCAGGAACAGCGGCGCGATCGTGACCGGGCCGCCTGCTCCCTCCCATACCGGGTAGGGATCCTCCGGGGTGAGCACGCCCAGGCTCCGGCACAACTCCACCAGGTGCCGGTAGCGCAGCTCGCCCCGTAGCTGCGACGAATCCCGCGGGTGCGTCCACAGCTCGTGGTTACCGGGAACCCAGATGACGGTCGCGAATCGGCCGGCCAGCGTCCGCAGGGCCCATGCGATGTGGGTGGTGAGCTCGCCGACATCGCCCGCCACGAGCAGCCAGTCGCCCGGTGAGTCCGGCCGCAGGGCCGCGACCACCTCCCGGTTCTGCGCATAGCCCACATGTAGGTCGCTGACGGCGAGCAGTTTCGGCGCCCGGGCTTCCATGGGCTCGATAGTAGGGGTCAGGGTCTCGAGACCGAGCCGGACCACCGGGGGGCGGGCGGCACGGCCCGTCGCGGTGGACAAGCTGGGGCGCCTGGTGCGGACGTCATCGATTGGTAACACTCCTGACATCATTTCGTAAACCAGCCCGGCGCAGGATGTGGGCGCACCACACCACTAGCACCGGGGAGCACCTCCGATGGCCAACAGCCTGGACACGCTGACCGTAGCGGCCGCGACCGAGAGCCAGAAGCTGCAGCGCCACTTCGGCCGGTTCGACATCCTGTTCTTCCTCATCTGCACCATCGTGGGCGTCGACACCATCGCCACGGTGGCCCAGGGCGGGGGGCAGGCCTTCACGTGGATGATGGTCTTCGCGGTGGTGTTCTTCGTCCCGCAGGCCCTGCTGTTCTCCGAGCTGGGATCGGCCTTCCCCCAGGAGGGCGGCCCGTACCTGTGGACCCGCCTGGCCTTCGGGCACCTGGCCGGGGCGGTGAACAACTTCCTGTACTGGATCACCAACCCGGTGTGGATCGGCGGATCGCTCACCATCTCCTGCATCGGCGCCGTCGAGGTGTTCTTTAACCACGGCCGCAGTCTGCCGACCGTGGCCTGGTACATCGTGGCGCTGCTGTTCGTGTGGATCTCGATCGTCGCGGCCATCATGTCGTTCAGCTCCGGCAAGTGGCTGCCCACCGCCGGCGCCTTCGCCCGCTTCATCCTGCTCGGGCTCTTCACCATCTCCGTCGTCATCTATGCCATCAAGCACGGCGCCCACGGCCTGGGGGCCAGCGGCTACACGCCCTCAGCGAGCGGCTTCGTCCTCCTGGTGGGCGTCCTGCTGTTCAACTACGTCGGCTTCGAGCTGCCCAGCAGCGCGGGGCAGGAGATGGTCAACCCGCAGCGCGACGTGCCGTTCGCCATCGCCCGCTCGGCGGTGGGCAGCGTCGTGCTGTACGCGCTGCCCGTCATCGGCATCCTGATCGTGCTGCCGTCGGCGGCAATCAGTAACTTCAGCGGGTTCATCAGCGCCATCCAGAGCGTGTTCACCGTCTACGGCGGCCACGTCACCGCCGCCGGCACGGCGACGCTCAGCGGCGCCGGGCTCGTGCTGGGCGACGCGTGCGCCGTCTTGTTCATCCTCTGCCTGCTGACCTCGGGCGCGACGTGGATCATGGGCTCGGACCGGGCCCTGGCGGTGTCCTGCTACGACGGCGCCGGCCCGCGGCTGCTCGGGGTCATCAACGCCCGGTACGGCACCCCGGTCCGGGTCAATATCTTCAGCGGGATCGTGGCGACGATCGTCGTGGTGCTGGCCCGGCTGATCACCAGCGGCGACGCTGCGCGGTACTTCAACGCCGTGCTTGGCGTGACCATCTCGACCACGCTGATCAGCTACCTGCTCATCTACCCGGCGCTGTGGAAGCTGCGCCGCAGCCACCCGGACACGCCCCGTCCCTTCAAGATGCCGGCCTACCGGCCCCTGACGGTGATCCTGATGGTCCTGGTGGCCGTCGCCGCCGTCCAGCTCATCGCCCCCGGTCTCGGCAGCTCCTGGTTCGGCAGTAACTTCATCCCGTCGAACTGGACCTACGCCCAGCGCTACACCTACCTGTGGACCGAGCTCACCCCGGTGCTGGTCTTCATTGCCGTCGGCGTGCTGTTCTGGTGGCTGGGCCGGCGGACCAGGGCCGAGCGCGCCGACGCGCCCCCGGCCCTGACGCAGACGTAACGGCCGTTACTACTGGCCGAGCAGCCAGCGTTCGGGCTTGATCAGCTCGCGGGCCTGGGCCGGTCCCCAGGAGCCGGGCGCGTAGGAGGCAACCGGCGGCGGGCTCGACAGGAGGGGCTCGGCCACGTTCCATACCGCGGCCAGCCCGTCCGGGCGGGTAAACAGCGAGCGGTCGCCGATGAGCGCGTCGTGGATTAGCCGGACGTAAGGCGGCAGGGGATGGGCACTCTTGAGGCCGGACAAGGGGATGGCTGCGTGCGCGACGTCGAGATCCAGCGTCGGCCCGGGCTTCTTGGCCACCAGCGACAGGTCGATCTCGCCGCTGCCCGCCAGCGAGAACGACAGCACGTTCGCATCGGGGGGCAGCTGCCCGGCGAGCGGCCCGGCCGGCTCGCGCAGGATCAGGCTGACCTGCTGCTCGCTGGCAGCCAGCCGCTTGCCCGTGCGCAGGTAGAACGGCACTCCGCGCCAGCGGTCATTGTCGATCCACAGCCGGGCCGCGACGAAGGTGTCCCGGCTGGAGCCGGGGGCCACTCCGGGCACGTCCTGGTAGCCGGCGAACTGGCCCAGCACCACCTCGCTCGGGTCGAGCGGCCGGAAGCAGCCGATGACCTTCTCGCGCGCCGCCTGCAGGTCCAGAGCGTGCAGGCTGGCCGGCGGTTCCATAGCCACTTCGGCGGCCACCTGGAACAGGTGCGTGACGAGCATGTCCAGGACCGCCCCGGTGGCGTCGTAGAACACCGACCGGTCGGTGATGCCGAGCTTCTCGGGCACGTCGATCTGCACGGACTCGACGTAATCGCGGCACCACATCGCAGCGAACAGGCCGTTGGCAAAGCGCAGCAGGTGCAGGTCCTGCGTCGCCTCCTTACCCAGGAAATGGTCGATCCGGTAGACCTGCTGCTCGTCCAGCACCGAGTGGACGACCCGGTCCAGGGCGCGGAAGGCCTCAGGCGAGGTGCCGAAGGGCTTCTCGTAGACGACACGGGCGTCCTTGGCCAGCCCGTGCTGGCCGAAGGCCCTGGTCAGCTCGGCGAAGGCGACCGGTGGCACGGCCAGGTAGTGGACCAGCTGCGGGTCGCCGCCCAGCGAGGCGCGGGCCTTAACCAGCACGTCGAGCAGGCTGCCGGGGTCGTCGCTGTTGAAGCCTCCGCCGGCGAACAGAACGCGCTCGGCGAACGACTTCCACGGGCCCGGCTCCGGGCGCGGGCCGAACTGGGTCAGGACGTCGTGAACGTGGCCGCGGAAGTCCTCGTGCGTGACGCCCCCGCGGCCGTTGCCGACCAGCAGCCACTGCCGGGGCAGCAGCCCCTCGAGGGCGAGCCGGTAGAAGGCCGGCAGCACCATGCGCTTGGCCAGGTCGCCGGTTCCGCCGTAGAGGACGAAGATCGTCGGACTCGGGTCGGGGCTGGACGTTCGGGATGAGGTCGGGGTCGCCATGAGACCCAACCTACGTGAGGGGACGGCCCTCGATCACCCTGGATGGGTGAGGTAGCAGCCAGCCCGCCAGGGGAGACTCCTGGGATGGCTGCGACGGGAAAAGCAGGGCAGGCCGGGGCGAGCCAGCACGCCTACCTGGATGTTGACCAGCGGCGGGATATCGGGGCCGCGGCCAGGGCGAAGGTACCGCCGGGCAGTCACGAGGGCTGGACGCCGCCGCCGGGCCGGGAGCCGGTCACGCTCCTGGAAGAGCAGGACAAGAGCCGCGACCCGGACCTGGTGCCGGTCCGGCATAGCCGGATGCAGGCGTCGCCGCTCACGTTCTACCGGGGCACGGCCAAGATCATGGCGGCCGACCTGGAGTCGACGCCGCGCTCCGGCCTGGAGGTCCAGCTCTGCGGTGACGCTCACCTGTCGAACTTCGGCCTGTTCGCCTCGCCCGAGCGCACGCTCGTCTTCGACGTCAACGACTTTGACGAGACGCTGCCGGGGCCGTTCGAGTACGACGTGCAGCGCATGGCCGCCAGTTTCACGATCGCCGCGCGCAACAACGGCTTCAGCCCGGCGCAGGCCCGGTCGATCACGGCCGACTCGCTGGCCGCGTACCGGACAGCGATGGCGCGCTTCGCGGGCCTGAGCACCATGGACGTCTGGTACGCGCGGCTGTCGGAGAACGACCTGGCCAAGGGAATCGCGGCCGCGGCGGCCAGCCTGGCCAGCACCAAGAAGAACGCCAAGAAGGCGAAGCGGGCGCTGAAGACCGCGAAGAAGACGCGGGCCAATGCCCATCAGCGCGACAGCCTGCAGGCCATGTCCAAGCTGGCCGAGGTGGCCGACGGCCGGCACCGGCTGGTGAGCCAGCCGCCGATCGTGGTGCCCGCCCGGGACCTGGCCGGCATGTACGGGATCTCCGCCGCGGACCTGCACCGGGTGATCAGCGATCAGTTCGCCCAGTACCTGGGCACCCTGCAGGCCGATCGCCGCGACCTGCTGGAGCGCTTCCAGCTCATCGACATGGCGCGCAAGGTGGTCGGAGTCGGCAGCGTCGGCACCCGCGCGTTCATCGCCCTGTTCGCCGGGCGTGACGCGGGCGACCCGCTCTTCCTCCAGGTCAAGGAGGCGACGGAGTCCGTGCTCGAGGACCATCTGCCGAGCCAGTTCGCCCACCCGGGCGAGCGCGTCGTGCAGGGCCAGCGCAAGATGCAGGCGTCCAGCGATATCTTCCTGGGCTGGAGCACCGGGGCGCAGCCCGGCTATTACTACTACTGGCGCCAGCTGAGGGACATGAAGGGCTCGATCGCCGTCGAGGCCATGATCCCCGAGGGGCTGTCCTTCTACGCCGGCATCTGCGGATGGACGCTCGCCCGCGCCCACGCCCGGTCGGGCGACCCGGTCGCCATCGCCGCCTACCTGGGCGGCGACAGCGAGTTTGAGCACGCGATCGCCGACTTCTGCGCCCGGTACGCCGACCAGAACGAGCTGGACTTCCAGGAGTTCACCGAGGCGATCCGCTCCGGCAGGCTGGCCGTCAGCCAGGAGGCCTGACCCCGCTCAGGGGGACAGGGCCGTGCCGAGGAAATAGGCGCCCGTGACCTTGGGGACGCCTTTCTGGTAGAAGGCATCCAGCCGCGTGATGGTAAAGCCCGCCGCTGTCAGCAGCTCAGCGATGGGCTGAGTGAAGCGGCACCCGCCGGCCAGTGCCATCTCCACCGGGTCGAGGCGGCGCTGCCAGCGGCGCACCGGCTCGTCGGGGGCCAGCCCGTGCTCGAGGAAGTGCAGGGTCGCGCCGGGCCGCAGGACGCGCCGGACCTCGCGCAGGGCGGTGCCGGGATCGGGGATGGTGCACAGCGACCAGGTGGACAGCGCGGCGTCGCAGCTTGCCGCGGCCAGCGGCAGCGACTGGCCGTCCAGGCCGGCCCGCTGCACCGGGACAGCGGCCGCGCTGACGCGCCGCGCGGCCAGCTTCCAGCCGAGGTTGGCGGGCTCGACGGCGGCGACCCGGGTCACGCCGGGCGGGTAGAAGGGAACGTTGAGGCCCGAGCCGAAGCCGATCTCCACGACGTCCCCGGCCAGGCCCTCGCAGACCCGGCGCCGCAGCGGGGCGGACCACCAGCCCCCGCAGGCGACGTTGATGATCCGCGGCAGCACCAGCTGGTCGTAAGCGCGCACGTCATCATCATGCCCGGCCGCCCCGGCCCGCGCCGCGCCGGGAGCGCCGGCCAGCACTGGCTAACATCGTTGCTGTGCGCTCCCGCCTCGGGTCACCGGTGCTGCTCGCTCGCCGGGCCCTGATGATCGTCGCGGCGGCCGGCTGCGCCGCGTGCGGCTCAGCCCTTCCCGCCGCGTCGCCATCATCCCCTGCCCCGGCATCGGCCGCCGCCAGTCCAGGGACCAGCACGGGCCCAGCGGCCAGCACGGGGCCATCAGCCAGCCCGTCGCCGGTGGCCGCCGCGCCCGCGCACACGGTGGTCGTCGTGATGGAGAACCACTCCTACGGCCAGGTGATCGGCAACCCGCAAGCGCCTTATATCAACCAGCTGGCCGGCGCCGGTGCGCTGCTCACCGGGTCCCGCGCGATCACCCACCCCAGTCAGCCCAACTACCTGGCCCTGTTCTCCGGCAGCACGCAGGGCATCACCGATGACAGCTGCCCGCACCGCTTCAGCTCCGGCAACCTGGCCGCCGAGCTGATTAGCGCGGGCCGGACGTTCGCCGGGTACTCCGAGGATCTGCCCGCAGCCGGATCGGGCGTGTGCACCAGCGGCGGATACGCGCGCAAGCACGTGCCGTGGATCAACTTCACCAATGTGCCGGCCGCCGCCAGCCTGCCGTTCTCCGGCTTCCCCGGCGGGCAGTACGCGCGGCTGCCGACGGTCTCGTTCGTCATCCCGAACCTGTGCCATGACATGCATGACTGCTCGATCGCCATCGGCGACTCCTGGCTCCGAGCGCACCTGGCCGGCTACGCCGCGTGGGCCAGGCAGCACCACAGCCTGCTGATCGTGACCTGGGACGAGAACGACGACCGCCCCGGCAACCAGATCGCCACGATTTTCGCCGGGCAGATGGTCCGCCACGGCCGGTTCGGCCAGCCCGTCACGCACTACAACGTGCTGGCCACCCTGGAATCGGTGTACCGGCTGCCGCTGCTAGGTCACGCGCGGACCGCCGCGCCCATCAGCGGCATCTGGATTCCGTGAGTCAGGCCGCCTGCTCCGGCTCGGCGATGGTCTCCACGGCCACGGACGCGAGCAGCAGCAGGGCCAGTGCCCACGGCCAGTCCCGGGCGTGCGTGGCGGCCACGATCGCCTGCTACCGACGACGTCCCCGCCCGGCCGGCCGCGTTGCCGGCATCAGGCGATGTTTCAAGACGGACGACGGGGAACATGTCGGGGCGCGAGCCTGGCTCCCCTGAGGGTGCACCCACCGTCAGGCAACCTATCCTCTTGCTAGGAGCAAGCAGTGATCATCCTCGGCATCATTCTCCTGGTCATCGGCTTCGTCGCGAAGATCGCCATTCTCTGGACCATCGGCATCATCCTGGTCGTCATCGGCGCGATCCTGTTCCTCCTGGGTTCACTGGGTCACGCCGTGGGCGGCCGCCGGCACTACTTTTGACCCGGCCCGCTGATGACGGGCCCCGTTAGCCACGGGCCCGCTGACCACAGAGCGGCTGACCACGGGCAATAAACCAGTTGCCCGTGGGCTCGCCAGCTGCTGAAATCCTGGCGGCAGCCGATCCACCAGGGAGACGAAGATGCGCCGAGCGTTCATGTCCGTCCAGAAGGGAACTTCCGTCTATTCGGAGGACATGACGCTCGGTGCGTACGCTCAACCTGGGAATCGTGGCCCATGTCGACGCCGGTAAGACCAGTCTGACCGAGCGGCTGCTCTATGCCGCCGGAGTCATCGGCGAGATCGGCAGCGTCGATGATGGCACCACTCAGACCGACTCCCTGGCGCTAGAACGACAGCGCGGCATCACGATCAAGTCCGCGGTTGCCACCTTCGCCATTGATGACGTCGCGATCAACCTGCTCGACACGCCCGGCCACCCGGACTTCATTGCCGAGGTGGAACGGGTGCTGGGCGTGCTCGACGGAGCCGTCCTGGTCGTCTCCGCCGTTGAGGGCGTGCAGGCGCAGACTCGCGTGCTGATGCGGACGCTGCGGCGGCTGCGCATTCCCACCCTCATCTTCGTGAACAAGATTGACCGGGGCGGCGCCTAGGATGAGGGCGTCCTGCGCAGCATGGCGCAGCGGCTGACCCCGGCCGTGGTCGCGATGGGCTCGGTCAGTCAGCTGGGTACCCGCGCAGCGTCCTTCGTGCTCGGCACCGGGGCCGACGCCGGCTTCGCCGCCCGGCTGATCGACGTGCTCGCCGGCCACGACGACGCGCTGCTGGCGGCTTACGTCGACGACGAGACGGCCGTGTCGGCCAGTGACGTGCGCCTCCAGCTGGCCGCCCAGACTCGCCGGGCCCTCGTGCACCCGGTGTTCTTCGGTTCCGCGGTCACCGGCGCCGGCGTGACGGCGCTGATGGCCGGCATCACCGAGCTGCTGCCCGCGGCGGCCGACGACTCCGACGGCCCTGTCTCCGCCGCGGTCTTCAAGGTCGAGCGCGGCCCGGCGCGGGAGAAGATCGCCTACGTCCGGATGTTCTCCGGCACGCTGCGCGTGCGTGACCGGCCGCAACTGGGCTCCGGCGGTGCCAGGAAGGTCACCGGCATCCGCGTTCTGCACGCCGGCTCGGACCTTGCCCAGGCGTCCGTCTCGGCCGGGCAGATCGGCAAGCTCTGGGGCCTGGCTGACGCCCGGCTGGGCGACGCAATCGGCGTCCCGCACCTGGCGGCGGGCGGGCGCCACTTCGCGCCGCCGACGCTGGAGACGATCGTGGTGCCCGTCCGCCCCGCCGACCGGGCCAGGCTGCACGATGCCCTCACCATGCTCGCCGAGCAGGATCCGCGGCCGCTCGGCGCCGGTGCCGCCGCCGAAGTCATGCACGAGGGGGAGAACCCGTTCCTGGCCACCGTCGGGCTGCGCATCGAGCCGGCCCCCGCCGGAGCCGGCCTGGAGTTCCGGCTGGGAGTGGAGCTAGGGTCCATGCCGCTGGCGTTCATCAAGGCGGTCGAGGAAACCGTCACGGTAAGCCTGCGGGAGGGACTACACGGATGGCAGGTCAGCGACGCCATCGTCACCATGACGCAGTCCGGTTACGCGCCGCGGCAGAGCCACGCTCACGGAACCTTCGACAAGAGCATGTCCTCCACGGCCGGGGACTTCCGCAACCTGACCCCGCTGGTCGTGATGAGCGCGCTGCGGCAGGGTGGCACCCGGGTGTTCGAGCCGGTGCACCGGTTCAGCCTGGAACTGCCCGCGGACACGCTGGCGCCGGCTTTGTCCCTGCTGGCCAGGCTGCGGGCCACGGTGCGAGCGCCGACGATCCGGGGCGCGTCCTGCCTGCTGGAGGGACAGGTCCCGGCCGCCTGCGTGCACGAGCTGGAGCAGCGGCTGCCCGGAGTCACCCGAGGTGAGGGAACGGCTGACTGCGCCTTCGACCGTTACCAGCCGGTCAGCGGCGCCCCGCCGACCCGGCAGCGGTCAGACCACAACCCGCTCGACCGCAAGGAGTACCTGCTGCGGGTCGTGCGGCGGGCCGGCAGTCCGGCCTGACGGGTCGGTCGGGGCACCTGAAGATCAGTGCACAGTCAGGCTGGCGTGCAGGCCTCCCACTGAGCTGTCGCCGACGTACACGTCGAAGCCGCCCGGCTCGACCAGGAACTGGCCCTGGTTGTTGTAGAAGCCAAGGCTGGCCGGCCCGAGCTTGAAGGTCACCGTCTGCGTCTGGCCGGGCATAAGCGTGACCCGCCGGAATCCGTCGAGCCGGCGGACCGGCTGCAGGATGCTGGCCACCTGGTCGTGAATGTAGAGCTGGACCACGTCGTCGCCCGGCCTGGTTCCGGTGTTGGTGATGCTCGCGGTAGCGGTTACCGTGCCCGCCCGGCCGATGCTGCTGGCCGACAGGTGCAGGTTCGACAGCGCGAACGTCGTGTAGGACAGGCCGAATCCGAACGGGTACTGCGGCGTGTTGAGCACGTCGAGGTACTTGGAGGTGTACTTGTTGCTCGGATCGTAGGGCCTGCCGGTCGGCAGCTCGTTGTAGGAGATCGGGATCTGGCCGACGTTGCGGGGGAAGCTCATCGGCAGCTTCCCGCCGGGGTTCACCTTGCCGAACAGCACGTCCGCGACCGCGTTGCCGCCCTCGGTGCCGGGGAACCACGACTCGAGCAGGGCCGGCGCGTGGTCGGCGAGCCAGCCGATGGTCAGTGGCCGGCCGTTCATCAGGACCACAACGTACGGCTTGCCGGTCGCGGCGATCGCCTGGACGAGCGCGAGCTGGTCGCCTGGCAGGTCAATGTTGCTGCGCGAGGAGGCCTCACCGGTGTCGGCCGCCGGCTCGCCGACCACGACCACGGTCACATCCGACGCCTGGGCCGCGCTGACCGCCGCGGCGAACCCGGTGGTCGAGGTACAGGAGGTGTCGCAGCCTTGCGCGTAGGTGACGGTCGCGTTCGGCACCGCGGCCTTGATGCCATCTAGCACCGGGACGACCTTGCCGTCAGCGATGGAGTACCCGATCGGCACGTCCGGACCCAGCTGGTCGGCCGGGTTGTTGGCGAGGGGCCCGACGACCGCCACTGACGAAACGCTCGTCTTCAGCGGCAGAGCGTTGCCGTTGTCATTGAGCAGCACCATCGAGCGGCCCGCCATGGTCCGCTCGGCGGCGAGGTGCGCCGGCGTGAGCTCCTCGTGCAGCACCCGGGCCGGGTCGGTGAGCGGGTGGTCGAACATGCCCGCCAGGTACTTCAGCGTCAGGACATGGCGCACGTCGTTGTTGATCGTGGCCAGGCTGACCTGGCCGCTGGACACGAGGCCTGGCCCGAACGCCGGGTAGGTGGCGAACTGGCTCGGGATCTGGACACCCATCTCGATGTCCACTCCGGCGTTCAGCGCCAGCCGCGCGGCGTCCGCGCCGTCCGCCGCGAAACCGAAGGCGATGAGCTCCTGGATCGCCTGGTAGTCGCTCACCACCGTCCCGCCGAATCTCCATTCCTTGCGCAGGATCGTGGTCAGCAGGTCCGGGTTGGCACTGGCGGGCACGCCGTTCAGGGAGTCGAACGCGCTCATCACCGATGCCGCGCCCGCGTCGATGGCCGCCTTGTAGGGCGGCAGGTAGTCGTTGAACAGCTGCTGCGTGGACATGTCGACGGTGTTGTACTCCCGTCCTGCCACGGGCGCGCCGTAGGCGGCGAAGTGCTTCACGGTCGCGGCCATCTTGTCCGGCGCGCTGAAGTCACTGCCCTGGTAGCCCGCCACCTTCGCCGCCGCCATCGCTGATCCGAGGAAGGGATCCTCCCCGGCGCCCTCGACCACGCGTCCCCAGCGCGGGTCCCGGCTGATGTCGACCATCGGGTTGAAGGTCCACTTGATCCCGTCTGCTGTGGCCTCGTCCGCCGAGATCGCCTCGTCGCTGCTGACAGCAGCCGGGTCCCAGCTGCTGGCCTCGGCGATGGGCACCGGGAAGATGGTCTTGTAGCCGTGGATGACGTCCAGGGAGAAGATGACCGGGATGTGCAGGCGGGACTGGAGGGCCGCCTGCTGCACCTGGTTGATGTTGGCCACGCCGACAAGGTCAAGGACCGAGCCCACCTGGCCCGCGCGCACCTCGTCGAGCAGCGTCTGGCCGGGCGCCCCGTTCGCGCCGGTCGGCCCCGACATCTCCAGCTGCCCGAACTTCTCCGCCAGGGTCATCCGGCGCAGCAGTGCGTCGACCTTGTCCGAGATGGAGGCGAGCCGCAGCTGGGCCGCGCCGCGAGCCGCGCTGCCGGCCGTGCGGGCGGGCGCCACCGGGCTGGCGCCTGCCGCGGACACGGAGATCAGGACCGCGGCCACCGCGAGCGGAGTAGCGGTCACCAGGGCCTTGCGGCCGCCGGTCAATCGTGGGAGTGGTCTTTTCATGACGGCCGTCCTCTTCGTTGAGGTGACTAGTGGATCGAGGTCACTAGTGGATCGACATGGTCTCCATGGACAGGTAGGTCTTCGCGGCCCAGGACGCCGGGTCGCGGGCGAAGTCACGCTGGATGGCGTGGTCATTGAGGGCGTTGTCAATCGCGGCCATGATCATCGACTGGTCGAGCACGAGCCGGCGGTGGCCGATGGCGCCCGTGGTCGGGTTCACGGCGTCGTAGAAGCCGCCGTCGGTGGTGTAGATGCCCGGGTAGAGCCGCCGCAGGGCCTCGATGTTGGCGTAGGCCTGCTGGGGCAGCACGCCGAGCGCGAGGAACGACGCGTGCGGGGTCACCACGTCCTCGGTCGTGCCGGGGTTGACCGACTGAGAGAGTTGCTGGCCGGCCGGGAAGCGCAGGCCCTCGACGCCATAGGCGGAGTAGTCGCCGGTGTCGTCGGCGGTGCTCGAGGGTGACATGCCCCAGACGGGGTCGTGCAGGACCTGGGTGTCGTACTTGATCTGCACCTGCGCATTGCGGAGGTCATTGAGGCCGAAGCTGCGGGTGCCCCAGGTGGTCTCGGGCACGACCTCGTTGGCCATCTGGCCCTCGAACATTCCGCCCGCCCAGGTCGGCACGTAGGTCAGCGACGTGCCCGGATAGGTGTAGTGGCCCTCCCAGACGCGGAATTTCCGGCCCGACTGCGGGTCGGTGTAGGTCTGCCAGTAGCCCGCCACGGGCCACTGGCCCTGCCAGGAGAAGTCAGGGTCGGTCGGGCACTGCTTCGGCGGCAGCGTGCGCCAGGTGCGCCACCAGACGTCACCGGGCATCTGGTGCAGGCCCATGCCGAGGTAGATCGCGATCCGGGGGTCGCTGTACAGGGCGCCGTTGTGATAGCCGGCGGGCCCCTGGTCGACGTAATAGCCGCCGTACATCTGACCGGTGGGCTGGTTGCCCGGGATAGCCGGGTTGGTGTTACAGGCCGACTGCGGCCGGCTGTCGTAGAAGATGCCGAAGTTCATCGGCGCGATCAGGCTGTTCACCAGGGGAGCCAGCTCGGGCAGCGCCTGCCGCACGACGATCAGGCCGGAGGCATACCAGCCGTTGTCCACCGCGGACAGGAAGTAACAGTTGTCCTGGGCGGGAGTGGTCTCGGACTGACAGTGGATGTCGCCGGGATTGCGTAGGACGTCCCCGGTCGCGGTGTCGTACCACTGGTACAGGAATCCGTCGGTGCGCTTCAGGCCAGCCACCTCGGTGAGGGTGGCGGTGATCAGCGCCCGGGCCCGGGCCCGGCTGATCAGGTGCAGGTCGCGGGCGGCGACGACGGCCCAGAGGTACACCCCGATGTTGGCCGCCGAGGTGTAGGCGCCGCGGACGGTGCCCGGGCCGAGGTTGTCCAGCGGCAGGTGGGTCGCGGGATCGACATCGGCGGTGTAGAACTTCCAGGTGGAACGGGCGATGTCGGCCAGCGCGGAGCGCTCCCGCGGGCTCAGGGACGCCGCGCTGCCCCGGCCGCTGACGGCTTCGGCCCGGGTTCCGGTTCCCGCGCTAGTCCTCGCGCTGGTTCCGGCGCCGGCCGGCGCCGCCAGGGTCAGGCTGGTGACCACAATCGCGGTGGCGGCTACGATGCCGCGCACCCAGGCGTTACTGCCCATTCGACGCGCCTCCTCCAGACGCCGGCTCAGCCGGGTCTCCGGATGGACCCAGCAAGTGCCCGGAAATGTGGAGAACATTCATCGCCGCAGCAAAATCGGAGGAACCTCATGACGCCGCGCCCGCCGCTGGCCGAGCAGCTGGACCTGTCGCCGCATCCCGAGGGTGGCTGGTTCCGCCAGACGTGGCGGGCCCCGGTGTCGTTCTCCCCCGAGGGATACGCCGGCCCGCGCAGCGCGGCGACCGCCATCTACTTCCTGCTCCATCCGGGGGAGCGGTCGCGCTGGCACCTGGTCCGCTCTGACGAGCTGTGGCTGTGGCACGGCGGCGGCCCGCTGGAGATGCGCCTAGGCGGCACCGGCGAGGAGCCCGCCGCCGCCACCGTGTTGCTGCTCGGAGCCGACCTCGACGCCGGGCAGCAGCCGCAGGCGCTCGTCCCCGGCGGCGTCTGGCAGTGCGCCGCGCCCGCCGGCCCGGTGCACGTGCTGGTCAGCTGCGTAGTGGCGCCGGGCTTCGACTTCGCTGACTTCCGCCTGCACTGACGGTGACGCGGCGGTCAGTCCGCGGTGCGGGCTGCGGTCCGGGACACGCGGCCTGATCCCGGTACTGGCACTGACCCGTCTATAGGTTAGGTATAACGATGGTGTAATCCTGGCAAAGTTCTCGCGCGCTCTCGCCAGCGCGCGCCGGCATCTCACGTTCACAGGAGGCCATCGGATGAGTGCCGGTGCCGGGACCGCTGCCGCCGGCCCGCCAGCCGCCGCTGCCGGGGGCGGCCCCCCAGCCGGCTCCGCGGACACTGCCGGCCGGCTGCTTCGGCGGCTGACCGTGCTGCCCGCGCTGCTGGTCGCGGCCTGGCTGCTGGCCGGACTGCCGCTGCTACTCCTGGGCCGGTTCACGCCCGTGCTCATGCTGGTGGTCGCCGTGCCGGTCGCCGGGCTGCTCGCCGGGGGTGGCCTGCGCTGGATCCCCGGCCGGCGGGCGGCAGCGCTGCCGAACGCGGCTGCGGGGCCGGCTACGGGACCGGCCCCGGGCGGGAGGCCGGGAAGGGCGGCTACGCCCTGGTGGGCGGTCGTGGCCCTGGTCGCGGTAGCGGTCGCGTTCGGGGCCGAGCAGCTCATCTATCACTCCGAGCAGATCATCGTGATGCGCGATCCGGCGGCCTATATGCAGTTCGGGAACTGGATCGCCGGCCATGGCTCACTTCCGATCCCGCAGGGCGACGCGGCCTTCGGCGGCGCCCATGGCCTGCATTTCTACAGCTCCGCGTTCTACCGGGTCGGCCAGTGGGTCGTCCCGCAGTTCATGGCCGGACTGCCGATGATCCTGGCTGGCGGGTTCTGGGCTGGCGGGGTCGGCGCTGCGGTGGCGATACCGCCTCTGCTGGGGGCCTGCGGGGTGCTGACCTTCGGCGGCCTGGTCGCCCGGCTGGTCGGCCCGCGGTGGGCTCCGCTGGGCGCGCTCGTCCTCGCGCTCACCCTGCCCGAGGAGTTCACCAGCCGGTCGGCCTACAGCGAGCCGGCGGCGCAGATCCTCTTCCTGGGCGGCTTGTGCCTGGTGATCGACTCCTTCGCCGCCGGCGGGATCGGCGCCAGGATCACCGCGGCGCTGGGTGGCCTCACCCTGGGCCTGGCTCTCCTGGTGCGCGTGGACGCGGCGAGCGACTTGGTGCCGCTCATCTCGTACTGCGGGCTGCTGCTGGTGGGCCGGAGGCCGCAGGCGCTGCCGCTGATCGGCGGTGTCGTGGCCGGCGCCGGCTACGGCCTCGTGGACGGCGTGATCTTGTCCCGGCCGTACCTGGCCAGCATCAGGACCTCGCTGATCCCGCTCCTGCTGGCCGGCGCGGCGGTCCTGCTGGCCACGGGGGCGGCCGGGGCGCTCTGCTGGCGCCGCGGCCTGCCGCGGCTGCGCGCGCGATGGCTGCCCGACGCCGCGCCGGCGCTGGTCATCGTCGTCATGGCCGGTTTCGCCGTCCGGCCTCTTGTGCAGACCGTGCACGGCAGGGTGACCCCGCTGGAGCTGCGGGTCATGGCCCGTTTCCAGCGCGCTGATCACCTGCCGGTCGATCCGTCCCGCCTGTATGACGAGCTCAGCCTGCGGTGGGTGGTCTGGTACCTCGGCGTGCCGGCCGTGGTGCTCGGCACGCTCGGGGCCGCGTTGCTCCTGCGCCGCTGCCTGCGGGGCCGGGCGCCGATGTGGACGCTGCCACTGCTGAGCTTCGCCTGGATCACCGTGCTGACCTTGTACCGGCCGGCGATCACCCCGGACCAGCCCTGGTCGAGCCGCAGGCTCGTGCCTGCCGTGCTGCCCGGATTCATCCTGCTGGCCAGCTGGGCCTCGGCGTGGCTGGCGGGCTGGCTGGCCAGCTGGGTCCGGCAGCGAGGCTGGGTCCGGCTGGTCCCGGGCGGCGTGACCGCCCTCTGCGCCGCGGCCCTGGTGCTGCCGGCCGCGAGCACGACGTTCGACCCGGATCAGCCGGGTGGCGGCCTCGCGACTAAGGCCACCTACCGGGGCGAGATCGCGGCGGTCAGCGCCATGTGCGCGGCCATCCCGAGCCGCGCATCGGTCGTCATCGTCAGCATCGGGACCGCCAACCGATTCGCCGAGGTAATCCGCGGGATGTGCGGCGTTCCGGTCGCGCGACTTGGTCACCCGCCAGTCGCCGCCCTGCATCAGGTCACACGCGACATCCGGCAGGCCGGCCGGACGCCGGTGCTGCTGGGCAGCGAGGCAGCTCAGCTCACCCGCTTCGGCGGCTCGGCCCGGCAGGTCATGGCCCTGGAGAGCACCGAGGACGAGCACTCGCTGACCAGGCCGCCGCGGCGTACCGAGAAGCTCACGATCAACGTCTGGCTGTCCGAGCCATCCGAATTATGACCGCCCGCCCCTGACCGCCCGCCCCTGACCGCCCGGCCCTGGCCGCCCCGGTTCCTGGCCGCCCCGCCCGGTGCGCCGCGCGGCCCACGGGCTCGGCTTCCCTCAGCACGGGGATTTCTCGGTCGAGTCCGCTGAGAAATCCCCGCACTAAGTGAGCCGGGCCGGAGAGCCCATCAGAAGAGGGACTGGAGTGGCCTGCGTGACTGAGTGGATCGGTGCGGCTGAGGCGGCTCAGCGGCCGGGGCGGCCGGGGCGGCGGCGGGTCGGTGACGGTCACCGCCCTCGCAGTACACCGCCGCGAACAGCACCGGCCTGGAGAACACCAGTGACACCGGGGGCGGCCAGGACGTCGGCTGGATCAACAACAGCAGCTGGCCGGAGTACTCGGGGGTCAACTTCGGCAGCGGCACGGCCTCCGTCACGGTCCGCATCGCCTCGCCGCTGACCCAGTCCGCCACCGGAGGCCAGATCCAGTTCCGGCTGGACTCCCTGACCGCGACGCCGTTCGCCACCGTCCCGGTGACCGACACCGGGGGCTAGCAGAACTGGGTCACCACCCCCGCCGTCACGGCGTCTCCGGCGCCGAGCGGCACCCATACGCTCTACGTCACGTTCACCAGCGCGCAGGGCGGCAACTTCGTCAACGTCAACAAGTTCACGCTGAGCGGCGGATAGCTGGCCGCCCCTGGATAGCCGCGGGCCTGCGGCTATCCAGGCCCGGCCCGGCTGACCGGGGAGCCGCCGCTATGACGAGCCGGCCGCGGCCCGCGGGGCCCCGGCGTCCTCAGGGATATCCACGGCGATCTCGCCGCCGAGCGCGAACCCATCGGCCAGGGCGAGGTCATCGCCGCTCCAGAAGCGGCCGGCGTCGTACCAGTTCGGCCGGTGCCGGCCGGCCAGCAGCCCCATGGCCTGGTAGGTGACGGCCAGCACCTCCGCACAGTACGCGGTCTCCAGGGCGCCGTCGCGCGGTCGTCGCCGCAGGGCGGGCACGCGGCCCGATACCCACCGCGACGCGAGCCGCGCAGTGGAGGGAAACGGCGTGCCGTCCATCCGGGCGATGGTCTGCATCACGGCGTCCTCCATCTCCCGGCTGACCGGATGGTCGAGCTGGCGCAGCCACGCTCGCTGGCCGTACCGGGTCGTCCAGACTTCCACGGCCGCTCGCAGGTCGTGCAGCTGGACTCCGCGCTGCCGGTTCCCTGACCACATGTCGGGCAGGGACCGGCCGAGCTCGGCGTGCCACATCAGCGGCGGCAGGTCATCGATGACGACCGACATGCCGACGTGGTTGACCGGGCTGTTGGTCGCTACCTGGATCGCCCGGTCAGCGATGGTGCGGCCGCGGAACAGCCACACGTCGCCCGTGCGCGTTAGGTCCAGGGCCTGCTCTAGCGTGATACTCACGGGGGGCACTCTCGTAGCCTAGGCAGATGGGCTGGCGGAAAGTACTCGGACTGGCAGGCTTCGCAGGCGTCGTCGCGACCGGCGCGGTGATCGCCAGGGCGCAGCGGCGGCGGCGCGCCTATACCCCGCAGGAGATCCGGGAGCGGCTGCACGCCCGGCTCGCCGAAGCGGCTGCGGCCGCCCCGGACGTGGCCGACCGCACCTGAGCCGGGGAGCCCGGTCGCGGGCGTCGCTGTCAGCGGCGACACCGCCATCCCGGAAGCCTGGCGAGTCAACATGCACGTGCTCTGGTAGTGAGGCTGATCTGCCTCCGGCTACCAGCTGACGGGGCCGTAGCGGTCGGCGAAGGTGCCGGTGGGGCCGTCCGCGCCGATGCCGGCCAGCGCGGCGATGGCGTCGGTGCCCTTGGTGACGGTCTGGGTGCCCCGGTTGCCGTTGAGGTCGGTCGCGGTGAACCCGGGGTCGGCGCGTTGATCCGGATGTGCGGCAGCGCCTTGGCGTACTGGGTCGTCAGCATGGTGATGGCCGCCTTGGATGCGGCGTACAGCGGCGAGCGCACTCCCGATTCCAGCCGGGCGGGGTCGTGGGTCACCGCGAATGAGCCGACTCCGCTGCTCACGTTGACGATGACCGGGGCCGGCGACTTGCCGAGCAGCGGCAGGAACGCGTGCGTCACCCGGACAATTCCGGCCACGTTGGTGTCGAACACCACGCTGGCGTCCGCGCCGGTGAGGTCGGGGACTTCCTTGCCCGGCCCGGTGATGCCGGCGTTGTTGATGAGAACGTCGATGCGGCCCTCGCGGCGTTCCAGCTCCGCCGCCGCGGCCGTCACCGACTCGTCGTCGGTCACGTCCAGCCGCACGAACCCGGCGCCGAGCTCGTCGGCCGCGGCCTGGCCGGCCACGGGGTTGCGTGCGCCGATGTAGACGCTGTGGCCGGCGGCGAGCCGCCGCGCCGTCTCGTAGCCGAGGCCCTTGTTGCCCCCGGTGATCAGCGTGCTCTTCTCGGCCGGCATGTCAGGGCTCCTGTCTCTTCATGTAGCCGCAGTCGGCGGCGACGATGTACCTGATGTGCTCCAGGGCCTTCGGCACTGCGACGAGGTCGGTCTCGGAATGTGCGCCGTGAGCCGCTCTGCCCACCCGTCGAAGTGCGCTTCCATGCGGGCCAGGGTGGCGGCGCCGGCCTCGGTCAGCTCGAGCCGCTGCTTGCGGCGGTCGGACTCGTCGGCCGTGTACCGGGCCGACCCTTCGGCGACCGCTCGCCTTACCCAGGGCTACCAGGCAACATGGTGACGATAGTCAGGGTGGTGGCCCCAGCGCAGCGCCCAGACAGACCGGTCAGTCGTCTGGCGGGCCGACGAGGTGAAACTCGATCCGGTACAGCAGCGTGTTGTCGGTGATGGGGCCGGCGTGAGCCGCCCGCTGCCGCAGGGACTCCCGGTCGCGTTCCCCGGACCGGCCGATATCGGCCAGGGTGATGGCGGCGAAGGGCATCAGCTCCACCGAGTCGACCTCGATCTGCGCCGGGCCGACCCGGTACTGGCCGCCCGGCCGGACCCTGGGCCGGCGCCACAGCCGGAAGGAGACGGTGATATCACCTGACAGCACCGCTTCCCGCAGCTCCCGGCTGAACTCCATTCACTCGGCTCCCGGCTGGCTCAGCCGCCAGACGACCGATTCCCAGGGCTGCAGCTCGATGTCGGGCAGGGGAGGGCCCGGCTGTTGCTGATGGGTCCGGAGAATGGCCGGGGCGGCGGCCCAGGCCTGACCGAGCGGAAGGGGCGCGGTAACGGTCTGCCCGCAGAGATTGGCCGCGACGAGCAGGACGGCCTCGGCGTGGCGGCGGAGAAAGACCCACAGGGCGGGATGCTCGGGAAGCAGGAGCTCGAAGCGGCCGTCGGTCACGACCGGATCGGCGTGGCGCAGCTCGATGAGCCGACGGTAGTGCGCGAACACCGAATGGGGGTCGTCGACCTGCGTGGCGGCGTTCACCGTGACGTAGTCGGGATTTACCCCGATCCAGGGGGTGCCCGTCGTGAAGCCGGCGCCGGGCGTGGTGTCCCACTGAACCGGGGTGCGTCCCTGGTCCCGGCTCATCCGTCCCATGTTGGCCAGCAGCCCGGCGAGGTCGACGTCCCCCCGGGCGACCGCCTCGGCGTGGAAGTTCAGGGCCTGGATGTCCCGGAAGTCCTCGATGCCGGCCACCGGCGCGTTGGCCATGCCCAGCTCGTCGCCCTGGTAGACGAACGGGGTGCCCCGGTGCAGGTGCAGCACCGTGGCCAGGGTTTTGGCCGAGGCGACCCGGTGCACGCCATCGTCCCCGAACCGGGACAGCGCGCGGGGCTGATCATGGTTGCCCCAGTACAGCGAGTTCCACCCCCGCTCGGCCAGGCCGTCCTCCCACGCGGCCATGACCGCCTTGAGGGTCGGCAGCGCCAGCGGCCGGGGGTCGTAGCGGTGGGCGTCGAAGTCCAGCGAGACATGCTCGAACTGGAAGACCATGTCGAGCTCGTGCCGCGCGGGATCGGTGAACAGCACGGCGTCGGCGATGGTCGCCCCCGGTGTCTCCCCGACGGTGAAGACGTGGGCGTCGCGGCCCGCGAACACCTCCCGGTACATCTCCTGGAGGAACTCATGGTTGCGCGGGCCGCAGACGAAGTACCGGTCGCCCGGGCCATAGCGGGAGCCGGGGCGCGGCTCGGCGTCGGGCAGGGCCGGGTCCTTGCTGATCATGTTGATCACGTCCATCCGGAACCCGTCGACCCCGCGGTCCAGCCACCACCGCATCATCGCGTAGACCGCCTGGCGGACCTGCGGGTTCTCCCAGTTCAGGTCGGGCTGCTTGGCGGAGAAGATGTGCAGGTAGTACTGGCCGGTGGCCTCGTCCCACTGCCAGGCCGGTCCCGAGAAGTAGGATTCCCAGTTGATCGGCTCGGCGCCGGGGGTGCCGGGCACGGTCCCCGGCCGGGCGTCGCGCCACCAGTACCAGTCGCGGCGGGGGCTGTCGCGGCTGGACCTCGACTGCACGAACCACGGGTGCTCGTCAGAGGTGTGGTTGACGACCAGGTCCATGACCAGCTTCATCTGCCGCTCGTGCAGGGCCGCGATCAGCTCGTCCAGGTCAGCGAGCGTGCCGAACACCGGGTCCACGGCCTGGTAGTCGCTGATGTCGTAGCCGTTGTCGTCCATCGGTGACTGGTAGACGGGCGAGAGCCAGACGACGTCAACGCCGAGGCGTTCCAGGTGATCGAGGTGCGCGAGCGTCCCACGCAGGTCACCGACCCCGTCCCCGTCGGCGTCGGCGAAGCTGCGCGGGTAAACCTGGTAGACCACCCAGCGCCGCCAGTCCGCGGGCAGCGACCGGCCGCTTCCCGCGCGATTGCTCTCGGTCAGGTTGCTCTCGGTTAGCTCGGCCATCAGGTCTCCCCTCGTCCCGGTCCGCTCGCTGCAGGAACGGCTGCCTCTGCCGGGCGCGGACTGCCCCGGCGCTGGCTGCTTATGCGGCGGTGTCGCGACCGTAGGTGACCCAGGTGTCGGCCACCGTGAATCCGACCTTCCCGTAGACCCCGAGCGCGCCCGTGGCGTTCTCGGCGTCGACATCGAGGGACGCGGTGCCGAACCCGCGCTCCCGGGCCCCCTGCAGCATCGTGACCAGCAGCGCAGTCGCGATTCCCAGCCCGCGGGCGCGCCGCAGCGTGGCCACGTTGTTGAGGTGCGCGTCCCGCTGCCCCATCGCCGCGGTCTGCGCCTGGTTCAGGTGCGTGATGACGAGGCCGACGATTTCGCCAGTAGCGGCGTCGACCGCGAGCGGCGAGAGTTCGGGCTGGAATTCCGGGCCGGTGAACCGGGAGCGCCACATCTCTGGCGGGGTGGGGGTGCTGTCCCAGTGCTCGGCGAACGCCTCATTCTTCGCCACCCGCATCGGCTCGTCCAGGTCGGCGCGGTAGCCGACGATCTCGAACCCGTCCGGCATCCGAGCGGGCGGCAGGTTATCGCGCTCCAGCCTGCGGGTCATCCTGCGGAAATAGCGGACAGGCGTGAACCCGTGCTCCGCGAACAGCACCGCCGCCCGGTCATCTGACTCCGGGAACCCGCACTGGAGCGAGAGCGGCCGCCCGGGGAAGCGGCCGGCGTGGATGACGCCGGCCGCGCCGGCGGCCCAGTCCAGCAGAGCCGTGCCCAGGCCCCGCCCCCGGTACGCCGGGTGAACGCCGCCTTCGTAGCGCATGGCGCGCACGGGATCGGCCTGGTCCCGGGCGGCCAGCACGCCAGTGGCGACAATGCGGCCTGCGGCGAACGTCCGCGGGCACGAGCGGGCGCCACTGCCACGGACCGGCCATGTCCATCTTGCGATCATGTCCAGCCCGCGGCGCGGGCAGCAACCAGTTTTCAGCCGCCTGCCGGCCCGGCCTGCTCAGCCGCCTGGCGGCGCAGCCACGTCTGCGGCTGCCCCGACTCGGCGGCGATGGCCGTCCAGGTCCAGCCTGCGGCCCGCTGCTGGGCCACGTACGCGGCCACGGTGGGATAGCCAAGCTCGGCCGCCACCCGCGCGGCGCGGAGCCGGGCCTGATGACGCTTCGCCGCGTGCGCGACGCGCTCCAGCCCGTGCCGGCGCAGCGCGGACTCGACGGCGTGCTGGGACACTCCCAGCTCCGTTGCCATCGCGCTGACGGTGCGGTGCTGCACCAGATGCCGTTCCCGCAGGTAACCGGCCACCTCGCGGAAACCGAGGTCGCGGACCGCCGGCCGCAGTGCGGAGTCTGCTCGGTGCGGTGCCCGCCGCGCGGCGTCGGCGGCGGGGGGGTCCACCTGGCCCAGGTGCCGGGACAGCCAGTCTTTGTGCAGGCCTGCCTCGCGGCTGATCGCCGCCAGGCTGGCCCCGGCTCCGGTCCGGGCCACCACCAGCGAGCGGATGTCCGGGTAACCCAGGCGCTGCGCGGCCCCCGCGGCGGCCTGGGCCAGCCGCCGGTCGGCCCGGTCCCGGATCGCCTCGGCGGCGGCCGCCCGGCGGATCTCCCCGAGAGGTCGCCGGGCCTTCCGGCGGCGCTGCTCCGGGAAGGCGCGGCCCCGGGCGGCCGCGGCCGCGTCGCGGGCCAGCTCACCTGCCCGGGCTCGCTCGCGGCCGGCCGCGCTGCCGTCCCGGATGGCGGGGTCGAAAATGAGCCGGGCGCTCAGCGCCGCGGCGCGGAGCTTGCGGGTCGCCGGCCCTTCGAGGGACTGGCCGCGCTCCAGGCCGAACGCCGCGCAGTACTGCTCCTTTGTCCAGCCGTGCCGGGGCAGGTGCGCCGCCACCGAGCGCAGGGACCGGCCGCACAGATGACAGGTGACCAGCGAGCCGTCCACCGCGACCGCGCCGATAGGCGCGTAGAACGGCGTCCCGTCAGCCAGCGCCCCGAGGACAGGGCGGATCACCCGCTCCGGCCCTCTCCCGGCGGCCGCCCGCGGGCCGGGAGGCGGGGTAATGATCTCGGCGGACATGACTGGCCTCCCGAGCAGATCGCTAGTCACATAGAGACTACTAGCCAGCCCGGCGCTCGTCACCGACGGCCCGGCGCCGGGGTCGTAGCCTGGCCCCATGCCCGAGTCCGCTGAGCCGTCGCTCTCGCTGGCCGAATGGCTGGTGCTGTGCCTGGTCTGCGAGGAGCCGCTGCACGGTTTCGCCCTGGCCCGGATCCTGGGGCCGGACGGGGACATGGGCAGGGTCTGGCGGGTACCCAAGCCGGTCGTCTACCGGTCCCTGCAGCGCCTCGAGCAACTCGGGCTGGTCCGGACCACCGGACAGCAGCCCTCTAGCCAGGGTCCGGTCCGGTCGCTTCTCGATGCGACCAGCGCGGGCCGGGAGCTGGCCTCGGCGTGGCTGACTCGTCCCGCCAGCCACAACCGCGACGTCCGGTCCGAGCTGCTGGTGAAGCTGGCCCTGCTGGACCGCTCCGGCGCTGACTCCCGGCCGCTGCTGGATGCGCAGCGCGCGCGGCTTATCCCCGTGGCCAGCGCGCTGGCGGACCGCCTGGCCGCGACGGACGGCTTTGACCGGACGCTCATCCTGTGGCGCTGCGAGACGGTGTCGGCCACCCTCCGCTTCCTCGACGCTCTCAGCGCGCGGGCGCTGGCGCAGGCCCCGGCCCAGTAGCGCCGCCGCCCTGCGGTTCCGGGCGCGGCGGCGCGGGCCCTTGTGCGGGTTCCCGTTTCGTAGTCTCATTGTGACTACTGGGAGCGCTGCTGCTCCGCGCTGACTGCACGGCGCGGGCCGCATCGCGGAGCCGTCATCAGGCCGCAAGGACGCGGCTGCCTCCGCCCCGCAGGCAAGGAGATGAGAATCCATGACCGTGACCCTGGATCGCAGCGTGGAGGAGTTCATCGGCGCGCCGCGGCAGCTGTTCATCGACGGGCACTGGGCCGACGCAGCGTCCGGCAAGACCTTCGAGACGCCCAACCCCGCGACCGGCGAGACGCTCGCCCGGGTCGCCGAGGGCGACACCGAGGACATCGACCGGGCCGTGCGCGCCGCGCGCCGGGCGTTCGACGAGGGGCCCTGGGGCAGGATGACCCCGTCCGACCGCGGCCGCATCATCTGGCGGATCGGCGACCTGATCCTGCAGCACGTCGACGAGCTCGCGCAGCTGGAGTCGCTGGACAACGGGAAGCCGTTCGCCGTCGCCCAG
>Ga0208219_1000074_pt1 | contig 44185 bp, 45 predicted proteins | sample NGESurshal072012_7_FD_184469 | JGI IMG/M metagenome (GOLD analysis project Ga0208219, IMG submission 184469) | Arctic peat soil microbial communities from Barrow, Alaska - NGEE Surface sample 53-2 shallow-072012 (SPAdes) | ecosystem: Environmental > Terrestrial > Soil > Wetlands > Peat ... | reverse complement strand
CGCCACCCGCAGAGCAGCCCGACCAGCTCGCTCTCCCCCAGTCCGGCCAGTCCGCCCTCCCACGCCTCAGCTGCGAACCCCGCCAGCACCGGCCCGGGCGACAGCCGGTCCAGCGCGCCTCCCGCCGCGAACCCCGTCCCCGCCCGTCCCCGGCCGTGATGCAGGAAGCCCGCCGCCATCGCCTCGCCAGCACCCGTCCACGGGCCAGTCATGTGCTCTTCCCGCAGTTCCCACGGCAGATCATTGAGGAACTCATCGGCGCCGTCCGGGGGCCCGGTATCGGGGTTCAGCTCATCCCCGAACACATCGTCGTCACCCCACCAGGCGTCGTCCCCGCCCCCGATCCACTCGCCATAGCTGCCCGGCCCGCCGCCGCCCCGCAGCTCATCGCCGCCTCCCGCATCAGCCGCATCGCTCGATGACTCAGCCGGCACCGCCGCACCTCCATCCGCCAGGACGTCTAAGGCTCTGTTTAGATCACACTATCGACCGCTACTGACAATTTGGCACCTGTATCGAATCTAGACCCAAGTTCTAGGTGCGAGAGGCTCAGACCGGTTGAAGATCGGATACGCGCTGGCGATGACAACAGGGCTGGCAGAACGCTGCTAGGCCCCGCGGCCCAGGAACGCGACTGCGAGAGCGACCACCGCTACCCCGGCGACGGTCATCGCGACGAGGCGCAGCCGGGCCGGGCTGGCGGCACGGCCGGCCTGGTCGGGAATGATCCGGAACAGCACCCAGAGCAGGACGGCCATGGCCACGACGATGGCTCCGGCGGCAATGTCAGTCTTCAGCAGCGCGCCGCCTACCGCGGCAAACGCGATCACGGTGCGACTCCACGCCAGCCTGGTGCGCTCCCAGGCCAGGCTCGGCGGGGGCTTCTTGCCGGGCGGCGGGTTCTTGGCTGCGGGGGCCATCAAGGCTCCAGGAGGGCTGACACGAGGAGGATGACCGCCGCGACGATGGCCATGGCCGCGATGGTGACGGAGAGGACCCGCGGCAAGATTGACTCGGGCATGGCCGCACCGTGCCGCAGCGCCTGCTGATTACGCGACCACTGGAGGTAGCCGACCACGGCGATAACCCCGCCGACCACGATCAAGGGGACCCCGAGCAGCCTCCGGCCCCAGGGCACGTCGGGGAAAGGCGGCAGGAGCTGGACGATCGCCAGCCCCGCCACGACAAACGCCAGGGCGGTCCGAGTCAGGGCGAGGAAGGTCCGCTCATTCGCGAAAGTGAACCGGGCGTCGGGCTCGGCGTCCTGGGCCACCTCAGCGCCCTCCATTCCGCCCGCAGCCGCGCCCCCGGCTCCGCCTGCAGCCCCGGCAGGATCCTCGCGATCGCCGGTGGCAGCCATTTACCCCTCACCGTCCCCTCGGACGGCGGCTGCCGCCTCGGCCCGCATGGCTTGAACCATGATGCCCCACGCCGTCCCAACGCCCATGCCCCGCCGCCCTCGGCTAGCAGACCGTGCGGCCGCCAGTCGCAGTCAGGGATACCCGGTCCGCAGGCGGCTAAGGCTGAGAATGCCACCTGCCGCGCCGCTCAGGCCCTGTTGGCGTCCCTGCGCCTCAGGCCTGAGGCGTCCTGAGCAGCCGGTCCAGAGCCCGCTGCGCCTGGCGCTGCATTGTGCGCGCTCGCTGCGCCCGGATCCTGGCTTCAGTCAGCTGCTGACGGGCGCCCGCGAGCTGCTCCTCCAGCAACTGGAGGGCATTCTGCTGGTCCTGCTCGACCTTCGCGGCCTTGCGCGCCCCTTGTTCAGCCTGCTTCACGGCCTGCCTGGCGGCGGCGAGCGCCTGGCGCTGGCGGACCCGCTCCGCCTTCGCCCGCTCTGCCTCCGCCCGCTCCGCCCTCACCCGGGCCGTGGCAAGGGCGGTTACCTTCGCCGGCGGCCTGTCCTGCGCGACCGCGCCGGTCCGGCCCGGCGCACGGCGCCTGGCCGACGGCAGCGGGACGACCTTGGAGGCCATGCCGTCTCCCCGCCCGGCATCCTCCGGCTCAGCTTGACGCCGCCCCGCCCGGCCCGGATCGGCTTGACGCCGCCCCGCGCCCGCGCCCGGCCCCGCCGTCCCCAGCGACCACTCACCCGGCAGCCCCTCTGCCGTCGTCTCCAGCCCATCCCGGCTCACCGCCCGGGCCAGCGCGCCCGCCTGCAACTCCTCCGCTACCTGCGGATCGGCCAGCGCCGCGCCCAGGGTGCTCACCACCTCCTCGCGAAGCGAAGCCGGCGGCGCCTGCTGGCCGGACACGGTAAAGGCCTGGCGGGCGAGCGCGTCGATCAGCTGGCGGCGCTGCCGCGACAGCTCCCGGAGGGCCGGCCCGTCGAAGGACTGCTGAGCGGCGCGAAGCTCGGCCCCGAGCGTCTCCAGCTGCTCGGCCACGCTGGGGTCGGCACGGACGAGCCGGTTGACCACCCAGGCCGACCGGGTGGGCTTCCGCAGCGCTCCGATGCGCTTGGCCAGCGCGGCATCGCCCGCCGTGCGCGCCCGGGCCGCCAGCTCGCCGCGCCGGGCGACGAACTCGTCCGGATCAGCCGAATACAACTCGCCGACCGCTTCCTGCAGGAGGTCACCACCGGTCACGTGACCCATCCTGCCGCACGCCCGGCCGGAGCGCCCGAACCATCGCACCCCGCCCGCCCGAACCATCGCACCCCGCCCGACCCGGGGGCGGCCGGCCTGCACTGGGCGGCCCCCACAATAGAAAGCATGGCGCTGCCCGATCCCGATCCCGTCCCGCCCGGCGCGTTCTTCCGGCGCGCCGGGCGGGTCATCCTGCTCGATCCGCATGAGCGCGTCCTGCTCATGCGCTACGACGATCAGCCGCCCTACGGACGCCACTGGGCCACCCCCGGTGGCGGGCTGAACCCCGGCGAGGACTATCGCGCCGGCGCCCTCCGCGAGCTGGCGGAGGAGACCGGGTGGAGCGATATCGCCCTCCTCGGGGAGGTTCACGCGCATACCCGCGTCATTGACTGGCGGGGACGCGAGGTGCACCAGCACGAACGCCTGTACCTGGCCCGGACCGACCAGGACCGGCGCGAGATCCGGGGTGTGGAGGCCATGCACGCCGCCGACGGCATCGCCGCCTGGCGGTGGTGGACGCTGCCCGAGCTGGACTCGACCGACGAGACCATCTGGCCGGCCGGCCTGGCTGGCCTAGTCAGGAACGCCCTCGACGAGAACGACGGGACGGAGACGTAGTCATGCGCTACCTGAACATCGATACGGCACAGCAGGTTTCCAAGATCGGGCTGGGCACCTGGCAGTTCGGTTCGCGGGAGTGGGGCTACGGCGACCCGTACGCGGAGCAGCAGTCCCGGGCTATCGTCCGGCGGGCACTTGAGCTGGGGGTCACGCTCTTCGACACGGCCGAGATCTACGGGTTCGGGCGCAGCGAGCGGATCCTCGGCGAGGCCCTCGGTGACGACCGCGAGTCGGTCTTCCTGGCCACCAAGATTCTCCCGGTCCTGCCGGTCGCCCCGGTGGTTGAGCAGCGGGCCGTAGCCAGCGCGAACCGCCTCGGAGCCCACCGGCTCGACCTGTACCAGGTGCACCAGCCCAACCCGGTCGTCCGGGACGGGACGATCATGCGCGGCATGCGCGCCCTGCAGCGAGTCGGGCTGGTCACCGAGGTCGGCGTCAGCAACTACTCCCTCGCGCGGTGGCGCCTGGCGGAGCAGGCCCTGGGCAGCCGGGTGCTGAGCAACCAGGTGCGCTACAGCCTCGCCGACCGCGCGCCCGAGCGCGATCTGCTGCCGTTCGCCGAGGCGGAGAACCATGTCGTGATCGCCTACAGCCCGCTCGCGCAAGGCCTGCTGTCGGGCCGCTACGACCGGGATCACCGGCCGACCAACCGGGTCCGCGGTGCTAACCCGCTGTTCCTGCCCGAGAACCTGGAGCGGGCCAGCGGGCTGCTCGCGATCCTGCGCGAGGTCGGGAAGGCCCACTCCGCTACCCCGGCGCAGGTCGCCCTGGCCTGGGTCATCCGTCACCCCGCCGTGACCGCGATCCCTGGTGCCTCCAGCGTCGAGCAGCTGGAAAGCAACGTCGCCGCGGCGGAGATCGACCTCACCGACGACGAGTACCAGGCCCTGCAGGCCGCGTCGGACCAGTTCCGCCCGGTCACCGGAGCCGCCGCGCTCCCCCGCCTGGCCCGCGCCCGCCTCGGCCGGGACGCTGCACGCGACAAAGCCGCGATAACCCTGGATTAACGGCCGCCGGGAGTACGAGATCACCGCCAGCTGACCGCGCTCGGCGCCCGGGCCGCCGCCAGCCAGACAGCCGTCAGCCGTCAGCCGCCAGCCTCGCGGCGAGCGCGGGCGCGCCGCTTGCCCTCGTGCATCGCCTGGACCCGGGCGACCGGGATGGCCCGGCCCTCCTCGATCAGGTCGGCGCTGAGCCGCTGCGGGGCGGGCAGCTGGCTGGCCCACGGGTCACCGTCGCCGAGGAGCCCGGCCGCCGTGTGCACCGTGAAGTCGGCCGGCGTGACGCGATCGAGGTCGGCCCAGGGCACCGGGAACGAGACGGGCACGCCCGGCCGGACCCGCGGGCTGTAGACGGCGGCCACCGTGGCCCCGCCGGCCCGGGTCGAGTCCAGGAACACCTTGCCGCCGCGGTCCTCGCGGATGAACGCCGTGGTGGCCAGGGCCGGGTCCAGCCGCTCCGCGCGGGCCGCGATCGCCCGGGTCACGGCGGCCGCGGCCTCGGCCGCCGCCCAGCCCTGCGCCTCCTCCTCGGCTCCGTCCCGCGCCCCGCCGTCGCCGCCGTCCTCGCCGTCGCTCTCGGTGTCGATGGGGACGATCACGTGCACGCCCTTGGCGCCGCTCGTCTTGACCGCGCCGGCCAGGCCGACCTCCGCCAGCGCCTCGCGGACCAGGAATGCCGCCCGGACCACCAGCTCGAACGCCTCACCGGACGGCGGGTCGATATCGAGCACCAGGTGCGTCGGCCGGTGCGGGCGGGCGGCCAGCGACAGCGTCGGGTGGTACTCCACCGCGCGCTGGTTGGCAAACCACAGCAGCGTCCGGCGGTCGTCGCACAGCGCGTAGGACACCTCGCGCTTGGAGGCTTCCGCCCAGACCGGCACCGTCGCGACCCACGGCGGCGTGTAGCGGGGAACGTTCTTCTGCATGAAAGGCGGCTGCCCGGGCCGCACCCGGACGACCGACAGCGGCCGGCCCGCCAGCTGCGGGATAATCCGGTCGCCAACCGCGTCCAGGTACTCGACCAGGTCACCCTTGGTCGCGCCAGCCTCATCGAACAGCGGCTGGTCGAGGTGGGTCAGCGACACCCCGTCCCGCGTCTCGCCCGCGCTCATCTAGCTACCTTGCCACACCAGCCTCCGGACCGCACCGGCCCGGCCGTGGACCCGCGGCGGACCCGGCTGCGATCATGAAGGGCCCCGGCCGCCGGTCCCGCGCCGGGCCATGAACGTGAAGGCGGTTCCCCATGTCACCGGAGATCGAGCCACTGGAGATCCCGCCACTGGAGATCAAGCGGCTGCACCTGGCGGGCCTGCGCGGCCCCGACGGCCTGGACTGGCCGGTGCACGGCTTCGTGATCACCCATCCCGGCGGCGCTGTCATGGTGGACACCGGCGTCGGCGGGCCGGCCGACCTGCTCAGTGACTGGCGCGTGGTCAACCGCACCGCGGCCGGCGCGCTCGCCGACCTGGACATGACGCCCGGCGATATCGGCCTGGTGATCAACACGCACCTGCATTTCGACCACTGCGGCCAGAATGCCGTCTTCAAGAACGCGGCCTTTTATGTCCAGCGAGCCGAACTGAGCCGCGCGAAGCGCGAGTCGCCAGACCTGTACCACTGGTTTGATTTCATGAACGCGGGGTTCGAGCTGCTCGACGGCGACACCGAGATCCTGCCCGGCCTGTCGGTCATCACCACGCCCGGCCACACCGGCGGCCACCAGTCGGTCCTCGTGCAAACCGCCGACGGACCGGACCTGCTGACCGGAGACGCCGTCTACACCCCGCGTCAGTACGCCCAGGCGCGCAGCGGCGAGGTGACCGGCACCGAGGACCTGCCGCCGGGCCAGGCCACCGACCTGGCGGCCTGGCAGGACTCGGTGCGGCGGATGACGTCGACGGGCGCCGCGCGGCTGCACTTCTGCCACCACACCGACATCGTGCACGGCTGCTAGGCGTCACGCCGGCGGAAGAGGATCACGCCGGCGATCACGGCGATGGCGGCGTAGCCGGCAAATACCGCGAGCCCGGTCCAGGCCGAGAACATGGGGGCGCCGCCATCGGCCGATGCCCTCGTGGCCCAGATCTGACTGCCGGCGATCGTCGGCATCCACTTGTTGATGTCCGCCTGCCAGGACTGGGGCAGGAAATTGACCAGGATCGACAGGACGAACAGCAGGCCGATCGATGCGGTGATCGCACCCGCGGTATGCCGCAGGATCATGCCGATGCCGAACGCAAGCAGGCCGCAGATGGTCAGGAACAAGGCTCCGCCGATCACCGCGCGCAGCACGTCAGGCTGGCCAAGGGTGGCGTTGATGTGCTGACCGGACATCAGTGCCTGGCCGAGGAAGAAGGCCGCGAAGCTCGTGATCAGGCCGGTAACGAAGGCGATGGTCGCGAAAACCACGGCCTTGGCGGCGAATACGGTGCCGCGGCGCGGCATCGCGGTCAGCGAGGTGCGGATCATCCCGGTCGAGTACTCCGACGTGATCGCGAGAGCACCGAGTACCGCGATGATCAGCTGGCCGATGTAGAGACCCCCCAGGCTCCGCTGGGTCGGGTCGAAGCCCGGGCCGAGGCCCTTCGCGTGGGACGCCGCGCCCCAGCTGGCCAGTGCACCGAAACCGACGGTGACGACGACCAGGGCAAGCAGCGTCCAGTAGGTGGAGCGGGTCGAGCGGATCTTGGTGAATTCCGAGCGCAGCGCGCCCGGGATGCCCGCCTGCCCGGTTGCGGCGGGCAGGGATGCGGGGCGTACTGCCGGCGCGGCCGGCGCTGAGGTGGCTGCCATGTCAGATGCCGCTCCCTGTGAAAACCTGCTGGTCTTGATCATCTGGCACGCCCGCGCGGAACTCGACGCTGGACGCAGTCAGCTCCATGAAGGCCTGCTCGAGCGAGGCCTGGGCCGGGGCGAGCTCGTGGAGCCGCACAGCATTCTCGAACGCCAGGTCCCCGACCCGCTCGGCGGCGAGGCCGGACACCATCATGAGCCCGTCGCCGTCGTCGCGCGTGGTCCCGCCGGCCATCGCGATGACCTTGGCCAGGGCGTCCGCCTGCGGGGTGCGCACCCGGACGGCCTGCCGGGAGTTCCGGTCGATGAACTCGACGACCGTGCAGTCCGCGATGAGCTTGCCCCGCCCGATCACGATCAGATGGTCAGCGGTGTTCTCCATCTCCGACATCAGGTGGCTGGACACGAAGACGGTACGGCCTTCAGCGGCCAGCGCCTTCATCAGGTTCCGGATCCACAGGATGCCCTCGGGATCCAGCCCGTTCACGGGCTCGTCGAACATGAGGATGGCCGGGTCGCCGAGCAGCGCGCCCGCGATGCCGAGCCGCTGCCCCATGCCGAGCGAGAAGCCCTTGGACCGCTTCTTCGCCACTTCCTTGAGGCCGACTAGCTCCAGGACCTCTCCGACGCGCCGCTTCGGCAGGTTGTTGGTCTGGGCCAGGCAGAGCAGGTGGTTGTAGGCGCTGCGGCCGCCGTGCACCGCCCTCGCGTCCAGCAGCGCACCGACCTCGCGCATCGGATAGGCCAGCTGAGCGAACGGCTTCCCGTTCACCGTCACCGTGCCGTCGGAGGGCTGATCCAGGCCGAGGATCAGCCGCATCGTCGTAGTCTTGCCCGCGCCATTCGGGCCGAGGAAGCCGGTTATCTTCCCCGGCTGCACGTCGAACGACAAACTGTCGACGGCAGTCGTGCCGCCGTATCGCTTAGTGAGGCCTCGTGCCTCGATCATGTCTCGTTTCCCTTTCGTGGCTGGATCGCTTATCCAGGCTGTCTTGGTACGGGCCGACGGCCCGGCTGTGCTCCCGGCTACAGCTCGCGCCGCTCGAAGCTGACCAGGCCGGCGGTCAGAACCAGCAGGAACCAGATGCCTGCCCAGGTCAGGTACGGCCACGAGGGGCCAGTCGCGGCGAAGAACGGGCCGCCGCGCACTCCCGCCGATTCCGTCAGCCCCTGCGCGACGAAGGAGGAGGGCTCGAGGGCGTAAATGGCGCCATGCCACAGGCCATCTGTCGGCAGCAGGTACTGGCAGACCTGGCTGGCCGTCCGCATGGCGCTGATGTGGAAGGACGCGCCGAGGGACCCGACCACGCCGGCCAGCCAGGCGATCCCGAACAGGGCCACCCCGACGACCCCGGCGGCGATCGCCGGCAGCCGCGTGCTGAGCAGCAGCACCAGCGTCAGCAGTATGCCGCCCTCGGCGAACAGGAAGGCGGCGGCCGCGACCGGGTCGGGCGCGAGGAATCCGCTGACCCAGTACACCACCGCGACCTCCAGGCCGCAGACGATGGCGGTATAGGCGGCCAGCAGGACGGCCAGCCCGAGCCACTTGCCGAGCAGCACGCTGCTGCGGCGGATCGGGCGGGTCACCACGGTCTGCAGCACGCCCGAGTCGACCTCGCCGGAGATGGCGGGCGAGGCTATGGCCGACGCGCTCAGCGCCACGACGAAGCTGAACATGAACATGAACAGGATGAGCGCCGTCGGCAGCGCCAGCTGGATCTCGCCCGAGGTCATCCGGGGATTGTGGCTCAGCCGGTAAAACCCCCAGGCGCTCAGGCTCACGAGCGCCACGGTGATCACCGTGAACGCCGTCACAAGCTTGCGTCGCACCGCCTCCCGGACGGTCAGCGACGCGATGGTCAGGGTCGCGCTCACGTTTCCCCCAGCAGCTCGAGAAAGCGCGCCTCGAGGCTCTGCTGCTCCGGCACGACCGCCTCGACCTGGCCGCCCAGTGAGACGATCACCTCGACCAGCTCTGGAACCCGGCCGGGCGCGATCCCCTCGACCAGCAGCCAGTCCCCTGCCGCCGTCCAGCGTCCGAAGCCCGGCAGCCGCTGCCACCACCCGTCCTCCAGCCCGCTAATCCGGAGCCGGACATTGGCGTGGCGGCCCACCAGCTCGCCGATCGTGCCGGTGGCCAGGGACCGGCCCTTGTCGATGACCGTGACCCGGTCGCAGACCTGCTCGGCCTCCTCCAGGAGGTGGGTGTTCAGGAACACGGTGGCACCCCGGCCGCGGAGCTCCCGGATGATCACCCGCACCTGATGGCGCCCCACGGGGTCGAGCGCGCTGGTCGGCTCGTCAAGGACGATCAGCGCGGGCTCGCCGAGCAGGGCCACGCCCAGGCCCAGCCGCTGCTGCATGCCCTTCGAGAACGTGCCGACCTTATCGTCACTCCGGCCGGACAGGCCGACGACCTGCAGCGCGTCGTCCGCCGCGCCGCGCCAGCGCGGCCGGGGCAATTGCAGCAGCCGGCAGTGCAGGACCAGCACCTCCCGGGCGGTCAGCCAGCTCTGGAAACGGAACAGCTCCGGCAGGTAGCCGATGCGCCGCCTGGTCTCGCGGTCCCCCGCCGGGGCTCCGAGGACCAGGGCCTCGCCGCCGGTCGGGCGGGCCAGCCCGAGCAGCAGCTTGACCGCCGTCGTCTTGCCCGCGCCGTTCGGGCCAAGGAACCCGAAGACCTCGCCCCGCCCGACGGTCATCGACAGTCCCTCCAGCGCGACGACATGCCGGTAGCGCTTGCGCAGCTCGATGGCATGGACCGCCGGGGAGGCCGCCGCCCCCTCGGTCCCGGCGTCCCGGTCGGGCACGTGCCGCGGCGCCGCTGCCGGCTCAGCCGAGCTGGCGGGCGACATTCAGGATGTCCTTCCTGTCGAGCAGGCCCGCCACGACGTGCACGATGCCGCTGCGGCTCTCCCAGATCACGCCGGAGGCGGCGCCCGACGCGTCAGCGATGAGTATCCCCGGCGAGCCGCCGATCCGGACGTGCCCGGTGGCCGCTCCGGCGGGGGTGGGCACCGGCAGGACCGCGCTGAGATTACCCAGGAGCCGGATCTCCTGGGCCAGGCTCGCGGGAATGCCGGGCCGGGACAGCAGGAAGGACTCCAGCTGGCTGGTCGTCGTCCCAGTCGAGGACGCGACGGGCCGCTGCATGGTCAGGACTCCGAGCGTGGTCAGGCTGGCCCCCGACGAGGAGCTCCCGTACTGGACCAGCACCGCCGGCCCGCCGGTCACCATCAGCGAGCTCCCGCCCACGGGCCGGCCGGCGGCCGGGCTGAAGCTGATCGTGGCGGTCTCTTTCGGCTGCACGATGATGGCGCTGGGGGAGCCCACGCCCGCGGGCAGCGTCGCCGGGGGCGAGTAAGTCAGGCTGGTCAGCGCGCGTGCCTGGTGCAGCGACGCCACGCGCTGGGCCTGCCCGGCTGAGGTCCAGCGCAGCGTGCCGAACGGCAGCTGCTCCGAGCCTGCCGCCGGCGACAGGCCGCCATGAGGGTGCACGGGGCCGATGCCCAGCGCGGTCGCGATGGCCCGGAGGTCACCCGGGTTGACCTGGACCGGGGCCACCTTCGTCGGGGCGAAGACAGTCGTGAGCGTCGCCGCGGCGGCCACCCCGGCGAGCACCAGGCCGGCCGCGGCGGCGGTCCCGGTGCCGATCGAGGCGTTCACCAGCCGCCGCGCCGGGCGGCGCGGAACTCTGAACGCGGGGTGCCCGGACCCGGCCGGCCCGGCCAGCCGGTGCTCCACCTGCGTCCACGCCAGGCCGCTGTCGAAGGCCAGCTGCGGCGGCGACAGCACGCGCCGGGCGAATGCGGCGTCGCCGGAGATCTGACCTCGGCAGGCCCGGCACCGGCCGCAGGTCTCGACGTGCAGCCGGGCGGCGTCGGGCACTGCGAACGGCTCATCCAGCAGCCGCCGCAGCACCGCGTCAGAAACGTGTCGCATCGCGGAGCTCCTTGCCTAGCGCGGTCTCGGCCCGCCGGAGCATCGTTCCGACGTGCCCGATCTTGACGTTCATCGCCTCGGCGATCTCGGCATAGCTCAGGCCGCTGTGGCGCAGGACCAGAACCGTTGCCGCGCGCCGGGGCAGGCGCCTGAGCGCTGCCCGGACCTCGGTCCGGGCCTCCCGGTCGAGCGCCGCTTCCTCGGGCCCGGCGGGCGCTACGTCAATCCCGCTGAGCTGCTGGCGGTGGTCGCGGCGGCGCTCGCCGCGAATCGCGTTCAGCCCGGCGTGCGCCGCCGCGACCCGGACCCAGGCCGGCGCGTGGTCCGATCCGTCCGGGTCAGGAAACCGGCGCAGCGCGGCGATGAAGACGTCCTGGGCGACATCCTGGGCCGCCTGGGAGTCGCCGACGACTCCCCATGCGATGCGGACAACCGCGGGATAGTGCTCGCGGAAGAATCTCTCGAACGCCGAGAACGAAGTCTCTGGCGGCGGCGATCCCGGACTAGTCACGAAGCTGGCTTCCATTCTCACCCTCTCTGCCAGCTAAGCACCGCCGGGATGGCTAATGTGGCGCCAGCTCTCCGAGCTGACCATGCGCTGCCGAGTACCACCCGCTGGTCCAGCGTCTGGGCACCGTATGGACCACGTACCGCGCCGCCGCGGGGTGAGGCCCGGCCGGCCTCAGCCCCGGCCGATGAACGGCATCTTCGTCGCGGTCATGGTCAGGAACTGCACGTTGGCGTCCAGGGGCAGGCCCGCCATGTAGAGCACCGCGTCGGCGACGTGCTGCGCCTCGAAGGTCGGCTCGGGCGCCAGTGTTCCGTTGGCCTGCGCGACGCCGCGGCTCATGGCCTCGGTCATCTCGGTGGCCGCATTCCCGATATCGATCTGGCCGCAGGCGATATCGAACTCCCGGCCGTCGAGGGCCAGGGATTTCGTCAGGCCGGTGATCGCGTGCTTGGTCGCGGTGTAGGCGATGCTGCGCGGCCGCGGGACGTGCGCCGATATCGAGCCGTTGTTGATGATCCGCCCGCCGCGCGGGGTCTGCGCCTTCATCAGCCGCACGGCGTGCTGGGCGCACAGGAAGGCGCCGGTGAGGTTGGTGTTCACCGCCCGCTGCCAGTCGGCCCAGGGCAGCTCGTCGGCCGCGCCGGCCGGCCCGAACACCCCGGCGTTGTTGACCAGCAGGTCAAGCCGCCCCCACCGTTGGCGGACGGCCTCGAACAGTCCCGCGACTGACTCCGGCACGGTGACGTCGGTCGCGACGGCGAGCCCGGACTGGGCGGGCGCCCGCGCGGCGGCCAGGGTCTCGCGCAGGGCATCCTCGCGGCGGCCTGCCACCCCGACCTGCCACCCGGCGGCGAGCAGGGACCGGGCGATGCTGCGACCGAGGCCCGAGCCGGCCCCGGTGACCACGGCCACGCCCGTGGTCACCATCGAGGTGCCCGTGGTTGTCATCGAGGTGCCCGTGGTTGTCATCGAGGTGCCCGTGGTTGCCTACCTTGGGTTAGCCGCCTGGAACCGGACGATCAGCTCGGCCGGCACCCGGCCACGGTCGGAGACCTTGATGCCCTCGGTCTTGGCCCACTCGCGCACCGCAGCCGGGCTCGGGCCGGAGCGGCCGCTCTTGGCGGACCGCCGGCTGCTGCCGCCCACGCGCCGCCCGACGGCGATGAACGGCTGCAGGGCCGCCCTGAGCTCCTCCGCGTGGGCGGTGGACAGATCGATCTCGTAGGCGGTGCCGTCCACCGCAAAGCTGACAGTGGTATCGGCCGGGCCACCGTCCAGGTCATCGGTAAACACGATCTGCGTGCGCTGAGCCACGGTTACTCCTTATGGCGTGAGAAATAAGAGTGGCCCCAAGACTAGATGATCAACGGGCTTGTTGAAGAGCAATGTACCTAGGCGGGCGCCTGGCGCAAGAAGCCGGCATTCTTATGCCGGGTCACGCAATAGCGGCTGCGCGGATCGCGCCCGCAGCGCGCGGCGCGCCGGAAATGACGTCGCGACCAGGGCCGGCCAGCCGGTTTACTGGGCGCATGGACCGGCCGACGACCAGCGACGAGATTCGCGAGACGTTCCTGAGCTACTTCACCGAGCGCGGGCACGAGCGGATCGCCTCCGCCTCCGTGATCCCGGTGAACGACCCGACCCTGCTGTTCGTCAACGCCGGCATGGCCCCGCTGAAGCGCTACTTTCTCGGCGAGGCCGTGCCGCCGTCCCCGGATCTGTGCAACATCCAGCCCTGCGTGCGGACGATCGACATCGGCGACGTCGGCGACCGGCATCACCTGACCTTCTTCGAGATGCTCGGCAGCTGGTCGGTCGGCCACTACTACAAGGACCGCGCCATCGAGCTGGCATTCGGGCTGCTGACCGACGGCTTCGGGTTCAGCACCGGGCAGCTGTACGTGACGGTGCACCGGGGCAGCGAGCAGCTGGGCCTGCCGCCGGACGAGATCTCGGCCGCGGCCTGGCGGCGGGCCGGGATTCCGCCCGGCCACATCGTCTACCTGGGCGACGAGGACAACTTCTGGTCGGCCGGCGACACCGGACCGTGCGGCCCGTGTACCGAGGTCTTCTACGACAGCGGGCCCGGCCACGGGCCGCAGTACCAGCCGGGGGGCGACTTCGACACCAGGGACCGTTATATCGAGATCTGGAATGCCGGCGTGTTCATGGAGTTCAACCGGCTGCCCGGCGGCTCCCTGGAGCCGCTGCGGTTCGCCAGCGTCGACACCGGCTCCGGGCTGGAGCGCATGGCGATGGTCCTGCAGGGCCGCGAGTCGGTCTACGAGACGGACCTGTTCGCCCCGATCGTGGCGGCCGCGCGGGCGCAGCTGGCCGGAGCGGGCCAGCGGGACATCCGGCTGGTCGCCGATCACGTCCGGGCCTCGACGCTGATCCTCGGCGAGGGGGTGGCCCCCTCCAACGAGGGCCGCGGCTACATCCCGCGACGGCTGCTGCGCACGGCGATCGCCACGGCGACGCAGGCCGGCGCGGACTCCATGGACCTGCGCGAGGTCGCCCGCGCGGCGATCGGGCAGCTCGAGCGCCACTACCCCCAGGTCGGCAAGGAGCAGGACCGGATCCTCGACCTGATCGCCCGCGAGCAGCGTGACTTCGGCAAGGTCGTGCGCCGCGGCCTGGACCAGCTGTCCGCGCTGGCGGCCAGCCCGGGCTTCGAGATCAGCGGCGAGGATGTCTTCGCCCTGTTCGCCACCCACGGGATGCCCGTCGACCTGATCCGCGACTTCGCCGCCAGCCGCGGCGGCTCGCTGGACGAGCGCCGGTTCGCCGAGCTGTTCGCCGAGCACCGGGAGCTGTCCCGCCCCGCGCCCCGGACGGGCCCGGGCGGCGCGCCGGGCGCGGCGGTCAGCGTGGACCCGGAGCTCATCGCCGCTGCCGGCGGCGAGCCGACCCGGTTTCTCGGCTACCAGCAGCTCAGCGCGCCCGGCCGGGTCCTCGCGCTGGCCCCGGCGCGCGAGCACGCCGGCCCGGACGGGCTGGCGGCTGAGCTCGCCGCCGGCCAGACCGGGCTGGCCGTCTTCGACCAGACCCCGTTCTACGCCGAGGGCGGCGGCCAGGTGGGCGACACCGGCCAGGTCACCGGGCCCGGCCTGGCCGCCCGGGTGCTGGACACCCAGAACACCGACGGCCGGTACGTGCACCTGATCGAGGTGACCAGGGGCGTCCTGCAGCCCGGCCACACCGTCGAGCTGGCCGTGGACCGCGCCCGGCGGCAGGCCGTGATGCGCAACCACTCGGCGACGCACCTGCTGCACGCGGCGCTGCGCCGGGTCCTCGGCGAGCATGTCCGGCAGGCGGGGTCGCTGGTCGCGCCGGACCGGCTGCGGTTCGACTTCCAGCACCCCCGGGCGCTGTCGAACAGCGAGGTCGACGAGGTGGAGCGGCTGGTCAACGCCGAGGTGCTGGCCAACGAGCGGCGCGCCACGCAGGTCCGGCCGTTCCAGGAGGCGGTCGGCGGCGGCGCCATCGCGTTCTTCGGCGACAAGTACGGCGACGAGGTGCGGGTCGTCTCCTTCGGTGATTTCTCGGCCGAGCTGTGCGGCGGCACGCATGTCCAGGCCACCGCGGAGGTCGGCCTGGTCCGGATCGTCAGCGAGGGCAGCATCGGGGCGGGGGTGCGCCGGATCGAGGCGGTGACCGGCCAGGCCGCCGTCGACTACACGCTGGAGCGCGACCAGCTGCTCCGCGGGCTGGCCAGCCGGCTGCGGGTGTCGGTCGACCAGCTGCCGCAGCGCGTCGACGCCCTGGCGGAGCGCGGCGCCCGGCCGCGGCCGGGCCGGGTCGCCGCGGCGGCGCTGGGCCCGGCGGCCCGCGTCGGTGCCGCCGGCCAGCGCTACGTGCTGGCCGTGGATCCGGGCATCGTCAGCTCCGAGCTGGCCCGGGAGTCGCGGCGGCTCAGCGCCGAGCTCGACGCGGTGATCGTGGTCCTGCTGCCCGACGCCGAGGCCGGGTCGCTGCGCGTCGGCGTCAGCGTGCCCGCGACGGCCGACGCGCGCCTGGACGCCCGCACGCTGCTGCAGCAGATCCTGGCCGCCACAGGCGGCCGCGGCGGCGGCAGCGCCCGGTTCGCGCAGGGCGGCGGCGCGCTCCCCGCCGACCTGCCGGCGGTCACGGCCGAGATCGGCGCCGCCCTGGGACTCGAGCCGGAGTAGGCCGCCGTTACCGGGTCAGGTAGTCGAGGGTTCGCTCGAGCAGGCCGCTGGCCCGTTGCAGGTCGGCGGAGCTGACGCCGGCCTCCTCGGTCAGCCGGGCCTCGAGCCGGGTGGCGATGTCGGGCACGGCGGCGGCGGCCAGCCCGGTGCCGATCCGGGCCGCGCTGCGGACCACCTGCGGGTCGACCGACCACAGGGCCTCGAAGATCCGGTCACTGTCGGCACGGTGATCCTGGCCCGGCCGCTCCCAGCCGGCCACGCACGCCGCGTGGCCCGGAGCGTCGCAGATCAGGGACCACTCCCGGCGCATGGGCGAGCCCTCCGGGACCGCCACCTCCGTCAGCGGGCCCGGCCGCTCGCGGCCGCGCTCGAAGTCGGCGAAGACCACGGTCTGCTCCGCGGTGCGGGCCAGGTCGGCCCAGCGCAGCCGGGACGCCCGGTAGAACTGCTGCCGCTGGAAGGACCCGACCAGGACCGCTCGCTGGGCCTGGGCGCAGGACTCGTCCTCGATCGCGCGCGTCAGTGCCAGCATGTGCTTCTTGTCCAGGACGTGGACGCGCAGCTCGGGGTGGCGGCGGCGGAGCCCGGCGAAGATCGATGGCTCGGCCAGTCCCCCGGCGCCGGCCACTGCCTGCGCCATCGCCGCCGGCAGGGACAGCCCGCCGGCCCGGCCGCGCAGGACTCCGGCCAGCAGCACGCAGTCGGACTCCCGGTACCGGCGCTGCCCGCTGGCCGAGCGCTGCGGGCGGGGCAGGCCGTAGCGCTGCTCCCAGTTCCGCAGCCCGGCGACGGGAATCCCGGTCCGGCGGGAAACCTCGCTGATGGACAGCACCGCGGGATCCGACAGGCCGCCGGGGCCGTCCGGGCGGCCGGGGCCGTCGCCGGCCTCCCCGTCCGAAGGCGTATAGTTCTTCATAGTGATGACTCCTGTTTAATCAGCTTGATAAAGAGGGTAGCGCCTCGATGCAGACCCGACGAAAGGACCCACCCATCATGATCAAGTTCGTGCGCGGCCTCGGCCTCACCAGCGACATCGCCTACCTCGCCTCCGTCCTGTCCATCGGGGCCAGCGTGGCGGCCTGGACGGCCTCTCGCAACATGGAGGACGCTCCCGGCGAGAAGGCCGACCGGTGGGGCATCTACGTCGGCCTGTGGGCGCCGACGTTCATGGCCCTCGGCAACGCGATCAAGCTCGCCGAGACACACTGAGGGAGCCAGCCCCCATGATTGCAGCTGACTACGAGCCTGACGGGTGGCGCGAATCGGCCGCCTGCCGGTACGCCGACACGGAGCTGTTCTTCCCGATCGGGACGACCGGCACCGCCCTGCCGGATATCGAGCGGGCCAAGGCTATCTGCGCCAGCTGCCCCGTCCGGCAGGCCTGCCTGGAGTTCGCCCTGACCACCGGGCAGCAGTTCGGTATCTGGGGCGGGTGTGACGAGGAAGAACGCCGGCTGCTGCGACGCCAGCGCCGGACCGCCGCGGCCGGCGGCGGCCGCCGGTAGGGGGACTGTCTGCGACCTGGTCAGTCACATCGTGACCGGCTCGCCGAGGCCCTCGTGCACGGCTGGGACCTGGCCCGGGCGCGCCCGCGATCGACCGGCTCGCCGCCTGCCTCGGCCGCGACGTCACCAGCGGCCGTTAGCGGCCGGCGAAGCCGGCGTCCGGCGGGGCGGAAGCAGCCGCGCCGCTAAATTGTTAGGACTCCAGGGCCCTTCCCCGCCATCCTTGCTATGGCCCCGCTTTGCCATGGAGACTGCCGCCTTGACACCCTCGCTCGCTGAGCTGCGCGCTCGCCTGCCCGGCCTGATGCTGCGCGATCAGCACCGGCTGGGCGCCCGCGTGCAGAACGCGGCTGCCACCCGCGACCCCGCGGCCCGCGCGCGGGCCATCGAGCGGGTCGTCGCGGAGCTGGACGCCGCCGCCGCGCGCGCGGCGGCCCGGCGGGAATCGGTGCCGCAGATCTCCTACCCGCCCGAGCTTCCGGTCAGCCAGCTCAAGGACCAGATCGCCGAGGTCATCCGCGACCACCAGGTGGTCATCGTGGCCGGCGAGACGGGCTCGGGCAAGACCACGCAGCTGCCGAAGATCTGCCTCGAGCTCGGCCGCGGCGTGACCGGGCAGATCGGTCACACCCAGCCCCGCCGGATCGCGGCCCGCACGGTGGCGGAGCGGATCGCCGACGAGCTGGGCACCGAGCTGGGCCAGGCGGTCGGCTACAAGGTCCGGTTCACCGACCGGGCCAGCGACGGCACGCTGGTCAAGGTGATGACCGACGGCATCCTGCTGACCGAGATGCAGCGTGACCGGCAGCTGCTCCGTTACGACACCCTGATCATCGACGAGGCGCATGAGCGCAGCCTGAACATCGACTTCATCCTGGGCTACCTGCGCCAGCTCCTGCCCCGCCGTCCCGACCTGAAGGTGATCATCACCTCGGCCACCATCGACCCGGACCGGTTCAGCCAGGTCTTCGATGGGGCGCCGGTGATCGAGGTGTCGGGGCGCACCTACCCGGTGGAGGTGCGCTACCGGCCGCTGGCTGAGCCCGACGTCGACCGCGACGGTCGCCGCGGTGAGCCGCGCGACCAGGTTCAGGCCATCTCCGATGCCGTGACCGAGCTGCGCGCGGCGGGACCCGGCGACATCCTGGTCTTCCTCAGCGGCGAGCGGGAGATCAGGGACACCGCCGAGGCCCTGGCCGGGGAGCCGGACCTGCAGGTCCTGCCGCTGTACGGCCGGCTTTCGGCCGCGGAGCAGCACCGGGTTTTTGCCGGAGGCAAAACAGCACCGGGGCGGCGCGTGGTGCTGGCCACCAACGTGGCCGAGACCTCGCTGACCGTCCCCGGCATCAAGTACGTGATCGACCCGGGCCGCGCGCGCATCTCCCGGTACAGCCACCGGACCAAGGTGCAGCGGCTGCCGATCGAGCCGATCTCCCAGGCGTCAGCCAACCAGCGCGCGGGCCGGTGCGGCCGCACCTCCGAGGGCATCTGCATCCGCCTGTACAGCGAGGAGGACTTCGCCTCCCGGCCGGAGTTCACCGACCCGGAGATCCTGCGCACGCACCTGGCGTCGGTGATCCTGCGGATGGCGGCGCTCGACCTCGGCGAGGTCGCCGCCTTCCCGTTCATCGATCCGCCCGACGCGCGCAACGTCGCCGACGGCGTCCGCCTGCTGGAGGAGCTGGGCGCGCTCGCGCCGGGCCGGGGCAGCCTCCGGCTGACCGACACCGGGCGGAAGCTGGCCCGGCTGCCGGTGGACCCGCGCCTGGGCCGGATGATCCTGGAGGCGGCCCGCAACGGATGCGCCCGCGAAGTGCTGATCATCACCGCCGCCCTGTCGATCCAGGATCCCCGCGAGCGCCCCACGGACGCGCGCGAGGCCGCCGACGCCCGGCACGCCCGCTTCGCCGAGCCGGGGTCGGACTTCCTCACCTTCGTCACCCTCTGGGACTACCTGCGCGACCAGCAGCGGGAGCTGTCCTCGTCGGCGTTCCGCCGGCTGTGCCGCCGTGAGTACCTGCACTACCTGCGGACCCGGGAGTGGCAGGACCTGTACGGGCAGCTCCGCCAGGCGGCCAGGGAGATCGACATCCACGTCGGCCCGGACCGCGACCCCGCCGGCCCGCAGGCGGACCTGGACGCGGCGGGCCACCGCGAGCCGCGCTTCCCCGCCGAGCTCGCCACCCGGGTGCATATCTCGCTGCTGGCCGGCCTGCTCTCGCACATCGGGATGAAGGCGGTCGAGAGCAAGAACGGCGGCCAGCCGGCTCGCGGCCAGCGGCGCGGCCCGGCCGAATTCGCCGGGACCCGGGGCACCCGCTTCGCCATCTTCCCGGACTCGGCGCTGGCCAAGAGCCCGCCGCCGTGGGTGATGGCGGCCGAGCTGGTGGAGACCTCCCGGCTGTGGGCCAGGACCGCTGCGCGCATCGAGCCCGAATGGGCCGAGTCGCTGGCCGGGCCCCTGGTCAAGCGCACCTACAGCGAGCCGCGCTGGGACGCCCGGCGCGGCGCGGCCATGGCAGCCGAGAAGGTGACCCTGTACGGGCTGCCGATCGTGGCCGCGCGGCAGGTCAGCTACGGGCGCATCGATCCGGCCGCCGCCCGCGAGCTGTTCATCCGCAGCGCGCTGGTCGAGGGTGACTGGCAGACACGGCACAAGTTCTTCCAGCGCAACCGGGAGCTGCTCGAGGAGGCCGCGGACCTCGAGCGGCGGGCGCGGCGGCGCGGCATCGTGGTCGATGACGACGCGCTGTTCGACTTCTACGACCGCCGGATCCCCGCGAACGTCACCTCTGCCCGGCACTTCGACAGCTGGTGGAAGAAGGCCCGCTCGGCCGACCCGGACCTGCTGACCTTCTCCCCCGCGCAGCTCGTCTGGCCGGCCGCCGAGCAGATCCGCCCGGCCGACTATCCCGGCCGCTGGGCCGGGCTGCCGCTGTCGTACGAGTTCGCTCCGGGCGAGCCGGATGACGGGGTCACGGTGGATGTCCCGCTGGCGACGCTCAACCAGGTGGACGGCGCAGAGTTCGGCTGGCAGGTGCCCGGCCTGCGCCAGGAGCTGGTGACCGAGCTGATCCGCTCGCTGCCCAAGCAGCTGCGCACGGCCTTCGTGCCGGCCCCCGACACCGCCCGGGTGGTGCTGGCCCGGCTCGGCCCGGCCCGCGGCGACCTGCTGGAGGCGCTGGCCGCCGAGCTGGGCCGGCTGGCCGGGGTGCACATCCCCCGCGACGCGTTTGACCTGTCCCGGCTCCCTGCGCACCTGCGGGTCACGTTCCGGGTCACCGACGGCCAGGACGCGCTCGCGACGGGCAAGGACCTGGCCGCGCTGCGCCAGCAGCTGCGCCCCCGCCTGCAGGCCACGCTCAGCCAGGCGGCCCGCGGCATCACCCGCTCCGGGCTGCGAACCTGGGACTTCGGCGCGCTGCCGCGAGTGTTCGATGACGGGCGCGTGCGCGCCTACCCCGCGCTGGCCGACGCGGGCGACAGCGTCGGCATCGCCCTGTTCGAGTCGCAGGCGCAGGCCAGCGCGGCCATGTGGCAGGGCACCCGGCGGCTCCTCCTGCTGCAGGTGCCCTCGGGAGTGCGAGCCGTCGCCGGCGAGCTGCCGGTCAGCGTCAAGCTGTCGATCAGCCGGCATCCCTACCCCAGCGCCGGCGCGCTGCTGGACGACTGCGCGGCCTGCGCGGCCGACCAGGTCATCGCCGCCGCGGGCGGGCCGGCCTGGGACGCCGCCGGCTTCGAGCGCCTGGCGGAGGCCGCTCGCTCCGGGCTGCGCGCCACGACCGCCGAGGTCGTCGGCGCCGTGGCGCGGGCCCTCGGGGAGGCGCACGAGGTGGAGGTCCTGCTGGGCCGCGCCGCCAGCCCGGCCCTGGCTCCGGCCGTCGCGGACATGCGGGCCCAGCTGGCCGCGCTCATCTATCCGGGGTTCGTGTCGCAGACCGGTGCCCGCCACCTGCCCGACCTGGTCCGGTACCTGCGGGCCATGAGCCGGCGACTGGAGAAGGCACCGGATGACCTGCGCCGGGACGCCGAGCGGACGGCGGCCGTGCACCGGGTCGCCGACGCCTACGAGCAGGTCAGGCGGGAGCTCGCGGCAGCCGGGCGGAGCGGGGACGACGACGGGACGGTGCGCTGGATGATCGAGGAGCTGCGCGTCAGCCTGTTCGCCCAGACGCTGGGCACCCCGGTCCGCGTGTCCGAGCAGCGGATCCTGACCGCGCTCGATCACCTGGCCGCCCCCTCGGTCGCCTGAGCCCAGCCCGGGCCCAGGCCGAGCGCGAGCCGAGCCCGGCTGGCCTCAGGACCGGGCCGGCCGGGCCAGCCAGGACAGCTCCGCGGTCCACTGGGCCACGGAGCGGACCGCGGCCTGCCGCGGGAACACCTTCTCGACCAGGACCCGGTGCACCTCGAGGTCGCCATCCAGGCAGCCGTCGGACAGGACTACCAGCTGGTAGTCGAGGTCTGCGGCCTGCCGCAGCGTCGACAGCACCACGCCGCTCGTGCTGATGCCGCAGAGCACGAGCGTGTCCGCGCCGAGGCTGCGCAGGACGACCTCAAGATCAGAGCCCGTGAACGCCGATACCCGCCGCTTGGTGACTACCACGTCGCCCGGCGCGGGGGCGACGGCGGGATGAATCCGCGCCGCCGGGTCGCCGTCCACGAACCTGCCCGAGCCCGCGATCGCGGCGAAGCTCTGGTTGCGGGCGCTGATCTCGGGGTGGCCGGAACGGAACACCACGGTCACGTAGATCACCGCCATGCCCGCCGCGCGGGCCGCGGAGATAGCGTCGGCTACCCGGGCCAGGTAACGGTCGTCGTCCCCGAAGCGCTCCACGATGCCCTGCTGGACGTCCATCACCAGTAATACGGTGGGATTCATCGGCTGCGCACCCCTTCGTGTCGATATGCCTGAGCGTCACCCTAGGGGCGAGACGCGGGCCGGAGCGAGCCGCGACACGACGGAGCCGTGAATCGCCGGGACCCTGCCGGGGGGCAGCATTCAGGAACACCACGGCGTCCTGCTCGCCGGTTGGGCCCGGGAACTCCCGGTATTGCCACAACTGATCGGCCATCTTGGTCCCCTTTCCTAGCGCGTGCCGCTCCGCCACCCAGGCCGGGTCCGGATCCCCAGGCACGCTGTCACTAGCAGCTAGGAGCGGTAAGCGGGCGCGCAGATACCATCCGTGGCCACCGGGCTTGGCGCGGGCTCAGCGCAGGGTGATGACGTTGGCGGTGATCAGGGCCGCGGCGTCGGAGGCCAGGTAGGCGATGACCTGCGCCACCTCGGCGGGACTGGCGACGTGGATGAGGGTGGGGCTCTGCCGCACGGCCTGGCGGACGGCGTCGGTGACCCAGCCGGTATCGGTGACGGGCGGGTGGACCATGTTCGCCGTGACCCCGTAGTCCGCGAGTTCCAGGGCGGCCGACATGGTGTAGCTGACCTGGGCTGCCTTGGCGGCACCGTAGGAGACTTCCTCGGGAAAGCCGAGCTCCCCGCCCGAGGTAAGACCGATGATCCGGCCCCAGTTCGCGCCCCGGCTGATGTGCCGCCCGGCGAACTCGGCGATCAGCAGGCTCGCGGCCATCGCGTCGACGGCGAACTGCTGGGACCAGGTCTGCGCCGTGACCGGGCTCAGCGAGCGGCCGAGCCGGTCCGTGCCGCGGTCCGCGAACGTATCGGCCACCCATCCGGTGGCGTTGTTGACCAGGATGTCCACCGGTCCCAGCTGCTGCTCGGCCGCGTCGAACAGCGCCGCCGGGGCGGCGGGATCGGACAGGTCGGCCTCCACCGCCGCCGCGCGGCCGCCGGCGGCCTGGATCCGGGCCACGACCGGGGCGGCGTCCCGGGCGCGCGAATCCCGGGAGGCCTGGGGGATGCCGGGATCGGCGGCATCGGCGATCCGCAGGTACGTGCACATGACCGCGCAGCCGCGCTCGGCCAGGGCCACCGCCGCGGCCGCCCCGATGCCGTGGTTGGCGCCCGTCACGATGGCCACGTGCGCGCTGGCCGGCTCCCCGGTCATCACGCGGTCAGCGCAGCCAGCTCGCTGGCGGTGATGCTGCCGGGCGCGCGGTGCTCCTGGGCGAACTGGTTGGCGAGCCGCTGGAGGAGCTCGTTGACCGGCACCGGGACGCCATGCTGCCGGCCGAGCAGGACGATCTCCCCGTTCAGGAAATCGGCCTCGATGGATCCGCTGCCGCGGCTCAGGCTCTGCCACGACGATCCGCCGCTGCGGCGGGATCCGTTGACCGGCTCGATCCTGACCTGGTCACCGCGGAGGGCGGCCAGCTCATCGGCGTTCGCGTAATCGACGCCCGCCGCGGCCAGCACGGCCGCCCCCTCGTCCCGGGCGCGCCCGCTCAGCTCGGCCGCGCTGACGCCGTTCGGGCCCTGGTCCGGCCCGGCGCCGAGGACCGCCTCCACCGCGTTGGCCAGGTTGGTCAGCAGCTTGCCGTACTTGAACCGCATGACGTCCGCGCTGACCGGGGCCAGGAACCTGCTGCGGCCCAGGTCGGCGGCGACCTGGCGGGCGGTCTCGTCGGCCCCGGCCGGGTACCGTCCCACGGGGAGCATCCCGGTCAGCGGGGTGCCCTGGGCCTCGATCACGCCGGGCTGCAGATGCGTGGCCGGCAACCAGACGCACATCCCGTAGACCTGGCGGAACCGGCGCAGCGCCCGCCGCTCCCCGGCGACGCCGTTCTGGGCGCAGAACACGGGCAGTGAGTCAGCCGCCACGCCGCCTCCGGCTACCGGCTGCCATGCCCAGGCGTCCAGCGCGGCCTCGCAATCCTGGACCTTGACCGCCACGATCAGCACGTCGCCAGAGCGAAGGGACAGTTCGCCCGGCTCGGACACCACCGAGACCGGCAGCGTGACCGTCCCGGCCGGGGAAGCGAAGCGCAGGCCGCCGTCGCGCAGCGCCGCGTAATGCGGCCCGCGGGCGGTCAGCACGACCTCGTGGCCGCCCTGGAACAGCCGCGCGCCGATCGTCCCGCCAATAGCCCCGGCCCCGATGATGATGTAACGCATGCCGTTAGCCTGTCACGCGCGCATGCACGCGGTCCTCAGGGCACCCAGCCCCACAGGATTCGTCGCCACCACCTGCGGCTGAGCACAGAGCGGGCCCGCATCGGCCACGGCAGGCTGCTGTTCGCGCCGTGAATGCAGATGCCCGTCTCGTCCAGCAGGCATTCGCCCCGGCAGTCCCCCCAGCAGTGGCGGCAATGGCGGATGGTGGCCATGGCATCAGGCGCACCGACAGTGGAGAGGCGCTCGTGGCGCCCGCCGGGAAGACCGCGAAGGTGATTCATCTTGCCGAGGCGCCTCGCCTGATGTGGCCGACCGACTGGCTGGACCGGCTAGCGATAACTTCACGCAGTTCGTTGCCGCGCGGCGCGGAGCGCAAACGCGCTGGGGAGTGCCGTCCTCGCAGCGATGAGTTTCCGGCCTCGCGGCCGTCACCAAGCCGGAGCTCTGCAGGAGATAGGTACCCAGGCAGAAGGAAGGCGGGTTCTGATGACGGGACGGCTCGACGGCAAGGTCGCGCTGATCACCGGCGCGGCCAGGGGACAAGGGCGCAGCCACGCGGTGCGCCTGGCCCGGGACGGCGCCGACGTGATCGCGGTGGACATCTGCCGGCAGATCGGCTCTGTCGCTTACCCGATGGCCACGCCGGCCGACCTGGCCCAGACCGTAGCCGAGGTCGAGCAGCTGGGCCGGCGCATCGTTGCCGTCGAGGCCGACGTCCGTGATGCCGCCGCCCTGCGAGCCGCCGTGGCCGCCGGCATGGCGGCCCTGGGCTCGCTCGACATCGTGGTGGCCAACGCGGGCATCGGGCTGATGTCCCCGGACGCCAGCCAGGAACAGGCCTTCCGCGACCAGGTCGAGGTCAACCTGTTCGGGGTCTGGAACACCGTCCAGGCCGCTGCCCCCGTCATGATCGAGCAGGGCACGGGCGGAGCGATCGTCCTCACCGGGTCCACGCTCGGCCTGGTCGGCCGCGGCGGCGACGGCAGCGGCGGGTCAGACGGCTACTGCGCCAGCAAGCACGCCATCGTCGGCCTGGGGCGGACCTGGGCGCACTGGCTGGCCCCGCACAACATCCGAGTCAACTCCGTGCACCCGGCCGGCGCGAATACCCCGATGGTGGTCAACGAGGCGGTGGCCAGGCTCTTCGCCAATGCTCCCGCCGCCAGCGGAGCCGACGTGGGGAACCTGCTGGACGTCCAGCTCATCGAGGCCATCGACGTCAGCAACGCGATCGCCTGGCTGGTCAGCGACGAGGCCCGCTACGTCACCGCCGTGGCCCTCCCGGTCGACGCCGGGTTCACCGCCAAGTAGGGAGGCAACCCGTCATGAGCACGTACGTGCTGATCCCCGGCGCCGGCGGTGCCGCCTGGTACTGGCACCAGGTCGTGCCGCTGCTGCGGGCGGCCGGGCACGAGGCCATTGCCGTCGACCTGCCCGGTGACGACGAGACCGCCGGCCTGCCGGAGTACGCCCAGCAGGTGATCAGCGTGATCGGCGACCGCACGGACGTGGTACTGGTCGCCCAGTCGCTCGGCGGGTTCACCGCGCCGCTCGTCGCCGCGGCGGTCCCGGTCCGCGCCCTCGTCTTCGTGAACGCGATGATCCCCTCCCCCGGCGAGACGCCCGGAGCCTGGTGGGAAAACACCGGATCGGACCGGGCCCGCGGGGCCGCGGCGCAGCGGGGCGGCTACCCGGCTCAGTTTGACCCGGCCGTCTACTTCCTGCACGACATCGCCCCCGAGATCGCTGCCGCCCTCGGGACGCTCGCGCGCCCCGAGGCTGACGTGGTTTTCGCGTCGGCCTGCGACTTCGAGGCGTGGCCGCCGGTGCCCATCCGCGCTGTGGCCGGGACAGACGATCGCTTCTTCCCCGCCGGATTCCAGCAGGAGCTGGCCCGGAAGCGGCTCGGCATCACCGCGGACCTCCTGCCCGGCGGTCACCTCATCGCCCTGTCGCAGCCAGCCGCGCTCGCGGACTACCTGGTCCACGCGGGTCAGTCGTAGAAGCCAGGCCAGGCACGCAGCTCTTGACAGGACCAGACTGGTATGTTCAGACTAGTTTGCGATGAACTTGAGTCGCCTGATGATTCTCGGCCTGCTGATGGAGCGCGGGCCCATGCATGGCCATCAGATCCGCCGGATCGGCGAGCTGACCAACGCCGAGGTGTGGGGCGGGATCACCGGCGGGGCGCTTTACGGGGAGTTGCGCAGGCTCGATGGTGAAGGGCTGGTCCGTGCTATCCGCGCGGAGCAGGTGGGCCGGCGTCCTGCCCGGATGGTGTATGAGATTACCGACGAGGGGCGCCTTGAGCTAGTCATCCAGCGGGATGCAGCCCTCGACGTGGTCTTCGGGTCTGCCGATCCCCTATCGGTCGTGCTGCTATTCGCGACCGGAGCGGACGTGGCGGCACTGGGCGAGCGACTGACGGCCCGGCGCCGCCGGGTCGCAGGGCAATTGGAGGCCATGGCCGCTGAGCGCGACCGGCTGACCGGGCAGGGGGTCTTGCCGCCGCTCGCGGCGGCTGCGTTCCGGCGTGGCGAGCTGCGGCTAGAGGCGGAGCTGCGATGGCATGACGAATTCGAGCGGCACCTGGCGGCCGGGCCGGCCGAGAGGCGGATGGAGATGGAAGATGACTCAGCGGGCACCGGCGTTTGACCCGCAGCCCAGCCGGCCGAGCCCGGCCGCCAGGCTACTCGTGGTCAACTTCGCGGCCTGCATGCTGCTGCTCGTCCAGTACCTGCTCGGCATGGTCGTGAACTTGTACGTCACCCTGCCCGGCCAGCATCCGGGCGCCGGCGCCCCGAACTATTTCACCGGCGCGGTATCCGGGGTCGCCTGGGTAATCCCGCACGGCCCGGCCTGGGCCGCCGCCCACGCGGCCTTCGGCCTGGCGCTGGTGCTAGCGGCAATCGCCGGCCTCGTGCTAACCCGGCGGCAGAACAGCCGGCTCGCGACCGCAACCTCAGTACTCGGTGCGCTGGCCATCCTGGGCGCCGCGTTCAACGGCGTCAGCTTCCTGAACTACGGGCATGCCTTCAGCTCGATGATCATGGCGGGATTGTGGGCACTCGCGCTTGCCTGCTACATCACGGGAGTGTTGCTCGCCGCCCGTCACCTCAGCCGAGAGTCAGCGTGACCGGGTCGCCGGTGAGCCCTGGCGGGCTGTATGCGCAAGCTGCAGGAGATGCCCGGCGAGCTCCTCAGCGGCCTGCGGGCTGACGTGCGGCAATTCCATGTCACCATGCTCGAGGACAACCTCGGTCACGCCGTCATCGTCGGTCATCGTGAGGAAGGCGGTGATCCCGCCGCTCGTGGCGCACCGCAGGTCAGCGCCGAGATCGCGCATGTCCAGGCACCACCAGTGCCGGGTCACCGGGACCCGGCAGCCGGCACTGCGGTGCACATGGCTGGCGCCCCTGGCGTGCTCGTCCTGCTCAGAACACCATGCTGGGCACGACCCGCCAGCGGCCCGCACAGTCGGTGCCGGCCGGGTAACCGCTGCCGCCATTTTCTGTGTCACCGGATCCTCCGTTCCTCCACGTGCAGAAATCTGCCTTGCCCAGGAGACGCCGGACCGGGCCGCACATAACGGTTTTGTTGCGCGCAGGTTAACGGCTGTGGGAGAAGTGGCGTTCCAGGGAAGAACCGGGCAGCCCGGCCAGGACGGCGGCCCAGGTCAGCAGGGAACGTCGGCCGTGAGCACGCCCGGACGCCAGTCGGGAAGCCGGGCGGCCACGCTGCCGTCCGGGCCGACCAGCGCGGCCAGACCGGGGAAGTCCTCATCGACGGTGGAGCCGGCCTGGCCCGCGAGGGCGATCCACAAGCCGAGCCGCTGCGCGTGCCGGCGCGCGTCGCCCAGGCTGCTGGTCTCCCACCAGGAGAATCCCCGACGCCAGGAGGCATCGTCGGTGCGCCGTCCGTACAGTCCGGGAGCGGACGGGAACAGGACCAGGCGCGCACCGGCCGCCGCTGCCGCGTCGAACGGCGCATCGAACCCGGCCTCGGCGCAGATGGCCACCCCGAACCTGGTCCCGGCCTCCTGGAAGATCATCGACTCGGTCGCTGCGTTATAGGCCTCCTCTCCCTCGCCGAGGTGCCGCTTGCGCTGCACGCCGGACACCCGGCCGGCGGCGGCGACTACCTGCGTGATGTACGGCGCACCGCCGGGTCCCCGCTCGGCGACGCCGAAGCACGCGGCGACGCCGGACTCGGCCGACGCCTCGGCCAGCCTGGTCACGGCGGGATGGTCCAGCGTGATCAGCCGCTCGGGGCTGACGGCCGGATCGGCCGATCCGGTCAGGGACATCTCCGGGAACACCGCGAGCTGGCAGCCGCCGGCTGCGGCATCGGCCAGCAGCCGGAGATGGGACGCCAGGTTTCCCGGGATGTCGCCCTTCGCGCAGCAGATGGCAGCCAGCAGGCATCGCACGGCCGACATCCTGCCCTCGCCTCCCTGGCCCTGGCCGGGCGGGGTCGCTGACGACGCGCTAGGCGTCGGTCCGGTCCTCGGCCAGGCGGGCGTGCAGGTGCATGTCGTGCCAGCCGTCGGCGTGCAGCGCCCCGCCGCGCCTGATGCCCTCGAGCCGGTAACCGGCGTGTTCCGCGACCCGGCACGAGGCCGCGTTCAGCGTCGAATGGCTCAGCTCCATCCGGTGCAGGCCGAGCTGACGGAAGGCCCACCCGCTCAGCGCGCCCAGAGCCCGCGTGGCCACCCGGCGGCCCCGCGCCGCGGGGACCACCCAGTAGGACACCTCGCCGGCGCCGTCCTGCAGGTTCAGCTGGCGCAGGCTGATCTGGCCCAGCAGGCCTGCCTCGCCGGCCACCGCCCAGCTGCCGCCGGTCTCTTGGCTCCACCGGCCCGCCCAGGAACCGATCCAGGCCAGGGCCTCCGCCTCGGTCATCGACCGTGCGTGCCAGCGCTGGATGCCGGGATCGGAGTAGGCCGCCGCCACGGCGGGAGCGTCCGGTGCCTCCCAGGGGCGCAGCAGGAAGTCGCCCAGATCCACGACCGGCTGGCGCAGTCGCGCGAGGCTGCCTGGCCGGATGGCGGGATCGACAAGTCGCGGCACCACGTCATTATTGCTGGCGCGGCTCAGTGGCCGGGGCGAGCGGCGTGCCGGGCGCGGTGGCGGTCTCGGCCAGGTGCAGCCGGATGACCGAGTCGAAGTCCGGGTCGGGACTCAGGCCCAGCCGGGCCGCCCGGTCGGCGCGGAACCGGGCCGGCCAGCCCGTCACGATCCGGGCTACCGCCGGGTCGGGCACCCAGTCGATCAGCGCGCTGGCGCCGGGCCCGGCGACCCGCTCCAGGGCGGTGATCATGTCCGCCACGCTGACGGTCAGCGCGGGAAGGTTGACCGCGGTGCGGCCGCCCCAGGCATCCTGTGCCGCCGCGGCAGCACGCAGCAGCCCGGCGATAGCCCGCGCGGGCGAGGCCAGCGCTACCTCGGTTTGCGGGCTGACCGGGCAGGTCGCGCGCAGGCCGGCGAGCGGCTCCCGGATGATGCCCGACAGGAATCCCGACGCCGCCGCGTTGGGCCGGCCGGGCCGGACGCTGACGGTCATCAGGCGGACGGCTCGCCCGCGCAGGAATCCCTTGCGGGTGTAATCGGCGAGCAGCTGCTCGCCGATGACCTTCTGCGTCCCGTAGCTGGACTGCGGATTGGGCAGGGTGTGATCGTCCACCACCGCCGGGAGCGGGTGCTCGCCAGACGCCCCGAACACGGCGACGGAACTGGCGAACACCACGACCGGATTTGTCCCGAGGGCGCGGCACACCGCGAGCAGCGCCTGGGTGGCGCCCAGGTTCGCCCGCAGGCCCAGATCGAAGTCTGCCTCGCATTCCGCGCTGACCGCCGCCGCGAGATGGAAGACCACGTCCGCCCCGGCCAGCGCGTCCCGCCCGGCCGTCCCGGCGGTGCCCAGCAGCTCGACCAGGTCGCTGCGGACCTCGGTCACCCGCTGGTCGGCGGCGAGATCCGGGGGCGCCGGCGCCTGGTCGATGAGCGTCAGCCGGGACAGCGGGACCATCCCGGCGCCCGCCACCTCCAGCGCGCCCGCCGCCAGGAGCCCGCGGGCCAGGCGCGCGCCCAGAAAGCCGGCCCCGCCCGTGACCACCACGTCCGCCACGTCCGCCTCCGTTCCTCACGCCCGGCCGGGCACTGGTCCTTCGGCTAGCTATCGTCGCAGCCGCCGGACTCCTGGCCAGAATGGCTCGCCCTGCCCGACGCCGCTAGCTAGAAACTGGCAGGGTTGGCGCATGCGCTGGATTGACGGGCTGAGCAAGGCGCTGGCGTCCATCAGGGTGCTGCGGCCCGCCTCAGGGCCGAGCGCGCCCGACTGACCTGCGCTAACTCCCGGCCGTGGCCCGTGGATGGGGACGGCTAGCCAGATTCGGTCAGCCGGGCAATGCATTCCGGGCTGCCGCAGGTCCGGCCGGAACCCAGGCACGGCCTGCCGCACCGGCAGGCCGGCGCCAGGCGAGCCAGCCACGCGGCGGGCGTGAGCAGCTCCACGATGCCGTTATCAGCCGGAACTGAGACGACGGGCCGGATACCGCCGCCGGGCAGGGCCAGCCACTCCCGCGGCCGGACCGACCCGGGACTGCCTGGCGTGGAACCCATCATCCCATCTTCCCTCGCCAAGCGGCTCGGGGCGAAGCCGCCGGTCACGCAGCAGGGCGCCGAGCTCGTAGGCGGCGACGGGCACTTTGAGCCACCACCGCTCCAGGAAGCGGTAGTCATCGGCGAAGGCCAGCCGATCGGCCAGGTCCGGCCGCTGCGCCGCGGCGTAGCGCCGGGCCCGGGCCACGTGCAGCGAGTCGGACACGATCACGATGGTGTCGAAGCTGTCGGCCAGCGGCAGCGACAGGCTCAGGTTTTCCCGGGTGCTGGTCGCCTCGGTCTCCAGCAGGATCCGGTCGGCGGGAACGCCCAGGCTGCGGGCGTGGGCCGCCATGGCCTCGGCCTCTGTCACGGCCGCGCCGCGGGACCGGCCGCCCGTGAACAGCAGGACGTGGTCCGCGTGATCCGGGTGGTCCGCGGCCGCCGGCAGCGACCGGACGGCCATCTCCGTCCGCCACTTCTGCATCGGATGCAGGCGCCCGCTGCGCCGGGACGGATAGCCGAGCACGACGATGACCCGTGATCCGCGCGCCGCCGGAACGCCAGGGCCGGATCGGGACGCCTGCCGGTGCCACACCTCTGACGCGGCGATAACAGCCGTGAGCAACCCGGCGGCCGCCAGGACGACGGTTGCTGGCCGCACAGCACTCCGATCGTCGGGGACAGCCACCATGATGCCCGGTCGGGGCCGTTTACCCCAATCGTTCCCGATTTCGGCTGGCCCGCGGCGGCGCGGCCAGCGGGCCGGCTGGCGTGGGCCCCATGACCGACGAGAGTGCCCACGCCGTGCGCCCGCAGCCCGTGATCGCCGTCGCGGACGTCGAGCAGGCTAGCCGCTGGTACCAGCAGGTGCTCGGTGCCGCCAGCGGGCATGGCGGCCCCGAGTACGAGCAGCTGCTGGTCGGCGGCCAGCTCGTCCTCCAGCTGCACCGGCTGGAGATTGGCCTCCGCACCACCATCGAGCCCTTCACCGCTCGCAGCCGACAGTAATTTTCGAAGACGATCGTTAACGAGACAGCGGAGAGTTTGCCTCCGCGTCACCCGAGAGTGCCGACGTCGCCAGGTCCTGTCTACGGGGTGGGAGGCATTAGCCCGGTTCCGGCGGCTCGTCGACGGTCAGTCCTTGACGTCGGGCGGCCGTCAGGACGCCACGGACCTGGGACCGGCTTTAGCTGTCAGTAGTTGTGCCATTCTTGCCACGTACTGCCACTCTTGGTGCGCTCCAGCCGGTACGCATGCTCGCCGCACGCGAGCCTCCCGTGCTGCAACCCAGGCGCAGGGTTGGTGATATCCAGAACCTTCGACCGTATCTGATAGCCGTGCAGGCTTATGTAATCACTACCCGGGGGGCAGCCAAGCGCAGACGGGCTCGCAGCGGCGGCGAGCGCGCTCGGAGAGCTGGCGATAGTTAGCCAGGCCCCTGTGGTCAGAACGATGGAAGCGATCGCCGCGACCCTCTTGCGAAAGAGCAAGCTTTCCATGGGCGGTTGGAGTCCTTCTCGGTCTCAGAGGTGCTTACCCTCAGCGTTCTTTCTCGGAGTCGGCCGTCGTGCGGACCTTAACCTGAGTGTGAGCAGCCTGGTGGTTCCGGTCAAGCCGGGCCGAGTCGAGGTCGTCGAGTACCGCCTCAGCAGAACACCAGGAACGTCGAGGACCGCGCTGAGACCATGATCGCCCGGGCCAGGCAACGCCTAGCCCAGTACCGGGCCGCCACGCTGCCCGCCAGGATCCAGATGGAGTGGCAGGCCAACCCTGACCTAGGCTCAGTCCGGTAGCGGCGCAGGCAGGAGCCGTGGCGACAAGCCCTGCGCGGGCGCTTAGTGCCGGTGTCGCCAGCTTGCGATGCCCTCCATGGCCGCGAGCACGGCGATGAAAATGCCCGCGGCTGGAACGGCCCACCACCAGCCCAGCCAGGTATCCAGGCCCTGACCAAGGAGAGCGACGCCTGCGGCGAGGCCAGCCAGGGCGGTCTCGGCGGCGTCGGTGATCAGCGTACGGCTGCCCAGCGCCCGCCCGGTGCTCCGTTTGCCAAGGGCAAGCACCGGCATGACCAGCAAGGCGGCGACAGCCACCGCCAGGCCGGGCCCGGAGTGCGCGGAATGGGTACCGGCGGCCAGTTCGCGGATGCTCTCGACTAAGAGGTAAGCGGCGCTGGCCAGGAACGTCGCGCCGATGAGGCGCATAGCTCGGGTCTCGCGATCTTCACCACCGACGCCGGCTAGCTGCCAGACGACGATAGCGGCGGCGACCAACTCGATCAATGATTCCAGGCCCACGCCGATCAGGGCGATGGAGGAGGCTACGGCCCCCGCCGTCATGGCGACAGCGGCCACGAGCATGGTCCAGGCCATGCTCGTGCCCTCCAGCCAGAAGCCCCGGCGCAGGAGCCGGCCTAGCTCCTCCCCGGGCACGCTCATCGGTCTCTCCATCAGCAGGTGCGGCGCGGCGGTCGCTGCCCCCTCCTCGATCATGATGCCCGCCGCATGGTTAACGGCCAAGTGGGGCGGCTCCAGGGCCTGTACCGGGAGCGCTGCGTTCACGGGCTTCCCCGCCCGTCATGCCCGAAGTGCGGTGCGCCCGCCCGGCTGCTCCTAGACTCACTGCGCCCCCGCGTCGACGCAGCAGGCCAGTCGCGGGCCCGACCGGGAGAAGAGATCCGCGATGAACTACGTGCTGATCATGAAGAACGAGTCCGGACTCGTGGCCATCGGCCCGGTGTCCATCGAGTACCAGGCCGCCATGCTGCGCGACGAGCTCGAGACCAGCTCGGACTGGACCACGGTCGGCATCGCCCGGGTCCTCACCGAGGCGCAGGCCCGGTCGGCCATCGAAGCGGCCCGGCAGTAACCGCCCGCCGGTGCCGGGCCGCCGCGGCCGGATCCGCACAGTCGGATCCGGCCAGTCGCATCCGCACGGCCGCATCCGGACGGCCGCCGGTGCCGCCTCAGATGTGACAGGCCGCCGCCACCGCGATGGCGGACGCCTCCCGGTTGCTCGCGGCGGGAATGCCGGCGCGCTCGAAGTCGGTCACGTAGATGTCGGCCGCCGCGGCCGGGCTTGCCGCCGCGTTCAGCGCCGGCAGGTACTGAGCCCACTGCTGGTTGAAGGTGAGCACCGCCGCCAGCTGCGTTTGCAGGTCAGCCGACGGGTTGCCGGTCACGAACCCGCCCGGCAGCGGCGTCCAGCCGATCAGCCCGCCGCCCCCGCTGCCCGCGGACTCCGGGTTGCCGCCGGACTCCTGGTACATGTTGCCGGCGATGCCCGCCGCGGCGTTGTCGCTGTACCCGTGCCCGACCAGGAAGTCGACGATCGCCCCGTAGTTCTCGGGCAGCATGCCGCCTGACCCCGTGCAGTTGGGGGTGCCCTGCCCGCCGGAAGCGGGCGCGGCCGCGGCGGCCGGCGCGCTGGACGCGGCGGGCTGCGGGCTGGCCGGGGCGGCCGGGGCGGCGGGGGCGGCGGGGGCGGCCTTGGCACTCGCGGTGACGTGGGCGACCCGCTTCTTCTTGGCCGGCGCGGCGGGGGCGTGGCCGCTGGCCGCCTTGGCCTGCTGGGCGAAGTAGGCCTCCTGCCGGGCCGAGCTGGCCTGGCCGATGGCCGCGCTCACAGCATGGCCGCTGTGGCCGATCCGGGCGGCGGACAGGTGTCCCGCTACGGCCGCCGGGGCGGGTGACACCAGATGGCGCACCTGCGGCGTGGCCGCCAGCGCTCCCGCGACCGCGACGGCCGGGGCGGCCAGGCCTGCGCGGCGGGCTACTTTCTGTACCTGTGAGGGCGCCGTGTGCCGTCCCCGCTTCCTGATCTTTCGCTTCCTGCCATGTGCGGAGATTGACCCCACATACCTGCCTTACGCCGATCCGCGCCCGGCTACTCGGCTACCTGCGCCTCTCACCAGGCCTGACTCACTTCCGTCGGGCAGCATGGCAGGGCAGATGCCTCAGTGCTGGAAATTTCGAACAAATAATCCATTTGGACTAGGGTCCCTCCACAGGAGGACCCGGAATCGGGGCGATCCTGTGCTACTCTTCTAGAGTTCTAGAAGAGACCCTAGCGATAACGGTGAGCACGGCGAGGCGGCGAAAGGACGGCGTGGCGGTGGTGGCGGTGGCTCAACCATGACGATGACTGATCCGGGGCCGCGGGCGACGGCGGCTCAGCCCACGACGATGACCGATCCGGGGCCGCGGGGCAGGTTCGGGTCGTTCGGCGGGCGGTTCGTGCCCGAGGCGCTGGTCCCGGCCTGCGAGCAGCTCGAGGCGGCGTTCCGTTGCGCCCGGGCCGACGCCGGCTTCCGGGCCGAGCTGGCCGGCATGCTGCGCGACTACGTCGGCCGGCCGACGCCGGTCACCGAGGCGGCCCGGCTGTCCGCCGAGCTGGGGGTCCGGGTGCTGCTCAAGCGCGAGGACCTGGCCCACACCGGCAGCCACAAGATCAACAATGTGGCCGGTCAGGGCCTGCTGGCGCGCCGGATGGGCAAGACCGCGCTGATCGCCGAGACCGGCGCCGGGCAGCATGGGGTGGCCGCGGCCACGATCGCCGCGCATCTGGGCCTGAGCTGCACGGTCTACATGGGCGCCAGGGACATCGGCCGGCAGGAGCTCAACGTCTTCCGGATGGAGCTGCTGGGCGCCACCGTGGTGCCGGTCACCGCGGGCTCGCGCACGCTCAAGGACGCGACCAACGAGGCCCTGCGGAACTGGGTCACCGCCGTGGACTGCGCGCACTACTGCATCGGCTCGGTGCTGGGCCCGCACCCGTACCCGTGGATGGTGCGGGAATTCCAGTCCGTCATCGGGACTGAGGCCCGCGCGCAGTGCGCCGGGCTGCTGCCGGCCGGGGTGCCCGACGTGGTGGTCGCCTGCGTGGGCGGCGGCTCGAACGCGGCAGGCACCTTCGCGGGGTTCGCCGGCACGACCGCCCGGCTGGTCGGCGTGGAGCCCGCGGGCGGGGCCGCGCTGGCCGGGGGCCGGCGCGGCGTGCTGCACGGCTACGCGTCCGCGTTCCTGCAGGACGCCGACGGCCAGATCACCGAGGCGCGGTCCGTCTCGGCGGGCCTGGACTACCCGGGCGTCGGACCCGAGCACGCCTACCTGGCCGAGACCGGGCGCGCGGAGTATCACACCGTGACCGACGCCGAGGCAGTCGCGGCCGTCGAGATGTGCGCCGCCACCGAGGGCATCCTGGCCGCCTTGGAGTCCGCCCACGCGGTGGCCTGGGTGGCTCGCGCGGCCCGGGCCGGGGAGCTAGCCGCCGGGGCATCGGTCCTGGTCACCCTGTCCGGCCGCGGCGACAAGGACGCCGCCCAGCTGAGGGAGCTCCTCCATGGCCGCCGTTGAGACCGTGCTGAGCAGGGCCCGGGACGCCGGGCGGCCCAGCCTCGTCACCTACGTCACCGGCGGGATCCGCGCCGACTGGACCGACCTGGTGGCCGCGATGGCCGACGCGGGCGCTGACGCGGTGGAGATCGGGGTGCCTTTTTCCGACCCGATGCTCGACGGGCCGGTCATCCAGCAGGCGTCCGCCACCGCGATCGGCCGCGGCGCGACCACGGCCAGGATCCTCGCCGGGCTGGCGCCGGCCGCGGCGCGCGGCGTTCCGCTGATCGCCATGGCCTACGCCAACCACGCCTGGAGCCGCGGATTCAGCCGGTACTGCCGCGACCTGGCTGACGCGGGCATCAGCGGCACGATCATTCCCGACCTCCCGGTCGGCGAGGCCGACGACTACCTGGCCGCCGCCAGCGCCGCCGGGCTGGACGCCACGCTGATGGTCTCCCCCGCCACCCCGCCAGGCCAGCTCCGGCTGATCGCCAGCCGCAGCCGGGGATTCCTGTACGTCATGAGCGTCATGGCCACCACCGGGACGACCTGGAGCAGCGACCACAGCGGCCGGTGGGCGGTGGCCGATCAGGCCCGGCGCTGCAGCTCGCGGCCGGTGCTCATCGGCTTCGGCATCGACACGCCCGGCCGGGCGGCCGCCGCGGCGCGCAGCGCGGACGGCGTGATCGTCGCCTCCGCTCTCATGCGCCGCGTCCTGGACGGCGCCACCGCCGCGGAGATCGGCCGCGCGGTCGCCGGGGTACGGGCCGCCATCGACGCCACCGTCGGCGCAGGCGGCCAGTGACCACCGGGACGCGCGGCCAGGCCGGCGTGGTGACGCAGCGCCAGCCCAAGTACCTGCGCATCTACGCCGAGCTGCGGGACCGCATCAGCAGCGGCCGCTGGCCGGCCGGCACCGCGCTGCCCGCGCAGCGTGAGCTGGCCGACGAGTTCGGCGTGAGCATCATGACGCTGCGCCAGGCTCTGCAGCTGCTAGCCGATGACGGGCTCATCGACGCCCGGCACGGCAGCGGCACCTACGTGGCGGCGCGCTACGCCTACGACCTCGGCCACCTGCGCAGCTTCGGCACCGACCTGGCGGCCCAGGGCGCGCAGATCAGCACGCGCCTGCTCGCCGCGCGGACGATCGTCCCGCCGGAGCAGGTCGCCGCCCGGCTCGGCGATCCGGCCGAGGTGCTGGCGCTGCGACGCGTGCAGCTGGTCGACGGCCGGCCCGTCATCGCGGCGACGTCCTACCTCCCGGCCGCCCTGGTCGGCGGGCTGCGGCCCGACGAGCTGGGCGAGCCGGCCGGGCGGGGTCTTTACACCTTGCTGGCCGAGCTCGGGCTGACGGTGGCGAGCGCCGACGAGACCATCACGCCGGTCACGCTCAGCGAGCCCGACGCCCGTGACCTCGGCCGCCCGGCCGGCCGCCCCGCGCTGCTCAGTCACCGGCTGAGCTTCACCGCCGACGGCACCCCGGTGCTGGACGACCACGCGGTCCTGGCCGGCGACAGCGTCGCCATCACCGCCAGCCGCTCCCCCGACCGCCTCGAGGTGCACTACACGCTGACCGCGGGCTGACGGCGCCTCAGCCGCCCGCCCGGCCCGGCCGTCTGCTTCATGATCACGTGGTTACCACAGGCAGGCTGCCTCAGCTGACGCCGAGTGTCTCCGCGGCCGCCCGGGCGCCCCGATCTTCGCGAGTACGCGCACCGAGGCTGGATTCGGCGGCGAACGCTCGCGTAGACGTCGACGTTGTGCTGCTCGGCCCAGTTCAGCTACAGCTGGCTAGTCGCCGATCCAGACGTCGTTCGGCGCTCCCTGTCTTTACCCACGTCAAGGCCGAGTTCATCGACCGCAGGTATCATGGAAGTATGAGTGGGACGGGCGGATTCTGGACTTTGTTCGCGCGACTCGCTGGACTGCGCGCAACAGCAGAGCCCCATGCCCTTGACTGGACTCCCGAAGCCGAGCGCATGCGTTCCGCGCTAGAAATGCACGAACTCGGCGTCCAGTTGTACCGGCAACGGATGCACCGCGAGCACCCGTACGCCAGCCGCGCAGATATCGATGACCTCGTCCGGGCTTGGCTGGTCGCGCCTCCGCCTGACACGAGGCTGCGCCTGCCGTCGAGGGAACGTCATGGCTTCGCCGGTTGAGTCGGCGCTCCGCAGGGCCGTTGCCGACCTCGATGCCCTGAGGGTCCGATGGGCGCTCATCGGCGGCCTTGCCGTATCGGTCCGTTCGGTTCCCCGATTCACTAAGGACCTCGACTTCGCCATCGCCGTGGCGAATGACTCCGAGGCCAAAGACGTGGTGCACCAGCTGCGCGGACGCGGCTACCAGCCTGTCGAGGTTCTTGAGCAGGAGTACGTGGAGCGCCTCTCCGGCGTCCGGCTGGAGCGCAGCGGCTCTGACGTGATCGTGGACCTCCTGTTTGCGAGTTCCGGAATCGAGAACGAGGTCGTCACGAGCGCAATCCGGCTTGAGGTACTGCCCCAGCTTTCCGCTCCAGTCGCCACCACTGGCCACCTGATCGCGCTGAAGACGCTTGCCGGTCGCAACCAGGACCTCACCGACCTTGGCTCACTGATTCCGGCAGCGTCCACCGAGGACCTTGACGTGGCCCGCGAGGCCGTCCGACTTATCCACGCACGCGGATTCAACCGGGAGCAAGACGTCGCGGCAGACCTCGACAAGCTCATAGCCGAACTAGGCCGGTAGTCAAACGCCGAGCGGCTCATCAACGACGACTCAGGAAGGTTCGCTCCGACCCTCTCCACCAGCTTCCTGACGCGGTCAGCGCCGCAGAGCACCTTGGCGAGGTCGCTGACCGCTATCAAGCACGGTCTACGACTACCAGCCGGATCTACGACTACTAGCTCGGCGGATGCTTCCGTTAAGCACAGACTAGCCGGGAAGTCCGGTGACGGGTTTTCGGTCGTAAGCGCGTCTTCAGACGATGCTGGCGAGAAGGGCTCGCCGGGCGTCCTCCAGTCCCTTCTCATTCTCTGCTGGCCCGAAGATGCCGGTGAGGTCGTTGTCGGCGATACGCCTTGCGAAGTAGTCAGCCTGGACTGCCCAGCGGAAGCGGAGCATGACCGGCAGGCCGTCGGCAATCTCTGCGGCGGTGAGTGGCCCCGCAGCGCAGTAAGCGTCGAGCATCGGGCCTGCGTTACCGGTGCCGCCTAGGTACATGACGCAGGAGGCCACGTCATACAGCAGCGGGCCGAACACGGCGGAACCCCAGTCGATGACCCCGCAGCGGTCTCTGGCCGGATCGTAGCGGAAGGCCCCGGGGGCGGGATCGGCGTGCAGCAGTCCCGAAGGCCGCACTGGCGGGCGACGTTCGGAATCCGTGAGGGCATCGACAGCCGCGGCGACAGCGGGTCGCAGCCACGAGCGCAAGCCCAGGTGAGATGCCGCCGGGGTCACCCAGTGGAAACGCTGAGCCCCCGTGACGGAGCGGCCCTGCAGCGCCGTGTGGACCCGAGCCAGTGTCGCGCCCATCAGCCGCTGCTGCCGCTCGCCGGTACCGGTGAGCGGGATGCCCGGTACCCAGGTCAGCAGCGCGATCCGGCAGCCGTCGCGGGTGTCAGCAGTGAAGGAACCGGAGTCTGTGGGCGAGGGCGCGCCGGACTGGATGGCCGCGCGCTCAAGCAGGCTGGCCACCTGGAGCCCCTTCGCGAACTGGTCGGCCAGGTGAGGGGCTACGGCCTTGGCCACCCAGCGCCGCCCGGCGCAGTCTACTATCCACGTCCGCGACCCCATGCCGCCGTCATGACGGGCAACCTGAGTTTCCTCCGGAAGGCCCCACCTCTGGCGCAGGATGCGGCCGAGGGCCACGTCGGTGATCACCAGCCGAGCCAACCACCAGAACCGGCCCTACGCCCATCCGTTTTCGCGAACTTCCGCACCATCCACTTGCCCACGGCGGCCCGATGGCTCGACGCCGCCTAAAATTGAGTCATGGCCGTTGCTGATGTTGAGAAGTTCCGGGTGGTCTTCGACATGTGCGACGCCGGGGTGCGGATGTACCGGCAGCGCATGCGGCGCGAGAACCCCCTGGCCTCTGATGAGGAGATCGAGGCCAGGGTGCAGGCGTGGCTCCGCAGGCCGAGCGGCGAGGCGGGCGATCGCCTGCGGCTGCCGGCACGCGGATAGGGCGGGATGCAATCCGTCGACGCAGTCCTCAGGCAGGCCGCTGCGGATCTCGACGCCATTGGCGCGCGGTGGGCCGTCATCGGCGGCCTGGCGGTGGCGTTCCGTGCAGAGCCCCGCTTCACTAAGGATGTCGATCTCGCCGTCGCCGTCGCGGACGATGCGGAAGCGGAAGGCATCGTCAACCGCTTGCAGGTCCGGGGCTATGCGCTCGCGTCGCTCGTCGAGCAGGATTACGTGAACCGGCTGGCGACGGCGCGGCTGGTGAGACCGGAGGCGGCCACATCCAGCGCTTTCATCGACCTGCTTTTCGCGAATTCCGGCATCGAAGACGAGATCGTCCGCAGGGCCGACCTGCTGGAGGTACTGCCGGATGTCTTCATGCGGGTCGCGTCGATCGGGCACCTGATCGCGCTCAAGGCCCTGGCGGGTCGCCATCAGGACCTCACGGACCTCGGCTACCTGATCTCCGCCGCGTCGGAGGCAGACCTGGACGAGGCAAGGGCATCAGCTGCGATGATTGAGGAGCGCGGCTTCAACAGAGGCCAGCGCCTATCTGACGACCTAACGGCCATCATCGGCCAAGCCCGGAAGTAAGCCGGGCATCGGCGGCTTCGCCTGGCTCACTCGGTCTACGACTACTTACCGAATCTGCGATTACCTGCTGGGCAGCAGGTCGTTGTAGTCCACGTCAGCGCTGTGCACGGAGTCACGCTCGCCGCCGGGGCAGGTGTGCACGCCGATGCTGGCCCGCTCCTGCGGGCTGAACCGGGCCAGCACGCGGTTGCTGAGCTGGATGAAATGCGGTAGCAGGCCGCGGCCGGTCCATGGGTTGCGGGCCGCTTCCCGCCAGGGTCGCGGCCCGGGCGTCAGATGCCGCAGGCCGCTGCCACCGCGTTGGCGGATGCCTCGCGGGTCCCCGCGGCGGGGAGACTGGCGTGCTCGAAGTCGGTGACGTAAATGTCGGCGGCCGCGGCCGGGGTCGCGGCCGCGTTCAGGGCCGGCAGGCCGGCCGACAGCGCGTCGTTGAAGGTCAGGATGCCGGCCAGCTGCGTCTGCAAGTCAGCCGACGAATTGCCGGTGATGTAGCCAGCCGGCAGCGGCGTCCACCCGATCAGCCCGCCCGCGCCCGAGCCGCCGGACTCGGGATTGCCGCCGGATTCCTGGTAGATGTTGCCGGCGATGCCGGCCGCCGCGTTGTCGGTGTAGCCGTGGGAGACCAGGAAGTCGACGATGGCGCCGACGTTCTCGGGGAGCATTCCGCCGGCGGCAGCGCACACCGGGGCCCGGTGCCGGCCGACCGCGGGCGGCGCGGCGGGCGGCGCCGCGACGGGGGGCGCCGCGACGGGCGCGGCGGCGGCAGGCGGGGCATCCTGGCGGCGGAGCGCTTCAGCGCGTGCCAGGGCCCGGGCCGCGCGATGCGCGGCGGCCACGGCGGCTGAGCGGGCACCGGCCGTCTTGGCTTCCTGGGCCCAGGTCGTCTCGTTCCGGGCCGCCGTGGCGTCGATGCTGAGGGCCCGCTGGGCCGCGGTGGCCGTGATGACGTCAGCCGCGGCGGGGCGGGCCGCTGCGGCCGGGTGCGCGGTCGACGCGAGGCTGCGGACTTGCGGGAAGGCAGCCAGGGCTCCTGCTACCGCGATCACCGGCGCGGCGCGGGCGGCCAGCCGGGTCACCTTCTCCGTCTGCGAGGGCGCCTTGTGCCGGCCCCTGCGCCTGACGGCTGGTTTCCTGCTCTGTGCGTGCGCCGCGACTGAAGTCAATAACCTGCCTCACGCCGGAACCTTGCCCAGCTACTCGGCAGCCTGCGCCTCTCGCCGGGCCTCGCTCGTGCTTTCACCCGGCAGCATGACAGGCGAAGGCGGCGGTAAGCGGGACTTCGGTGAACTCCGCGCGCCGGTCAGTCCTTCTCGTGGCGCTCCAGGAACTCGAGCACCTCGGGCTCGTCCACGCCCGGGAAGCTGCCGGCTGGCAGCGCCAGCAGCACGTGGCTATGAGCCCGGGCCGACGGCCAGGCCATGCCCTCCCAGCGGGCCGCCAGCGCGGCAGGCGGCCGGCGGCAGCAGTCCCCGTCGGGACAGGCCGACGTCAGCCGCCGGGTCGTCTGCCGGTCCCGGAACCAGCGCGAGTCCTCGTACGGGACCCCCAGGGTGATCGCGAAGCTCCGCTCCGGCCCGGTGTCCACCCGCGCCGTGCACCAGTACGTCCCGGCCGGCGTGTCGGAGTACTGGAAGTACGGGCTGAACCGGTCGGCGGAGGCGAACACCTGGCGCCCCGACCAGTACCGGCACATCCGCTGGCCCTCGATGGCGCCGGCCGCGTCGGCCGGGAATGTCACCCCGTCGTTCTCATAGGCCTTGTAGATCGTGCCGCCTGAGTCGTTCTTCACGAAGTGACAGGTCAGGCCGAGATGATGCGTCGCCAGGTTGGTGAAGCGGTGGGCCGCCATCTCATACGACACGGAGAACACGTCGCGCAGGTCCTCGACCGACAGGTCCCGGGCCGCCTTGGCCTCCCCCAGGAACGTCGCGGCCGCCCGCTCGGGCACCAGCATGGCCGCCGCGAAGTAGTTGGCCTCCACCCGCTGCCGCAGGAACCCGGCGAAGTCCGCCGGCGCCGCGTGCCCGAGGACGAAGTGGCCCAGCGTCTGCAGCAGCACCGCGCGCGGCGTGTGCATGCCGAGCGATTCCTGGCGCAGGTAGATGCGGTGGTTGCGAAGGTCGGTCACCGATCTCGCGGACCGCGGCACATCCGGTACATAACGGACCGAGAAGCCATGCCGGCTCACGACCGACAGCAGCATCCCGTGGGAAATCGCCCCGCCCGAGTAGCCCACCGTGTCCAGGGCCGCGCCGGCGGCGGCCTCGATCTCGGCGAAGTAGTTGCCGCGGTCGCTCATCATCGCCCGCAGATCGGCGTTGGCCGAGCGGGCCTCCTCCGGGGTCGCGGTCGGCTTGGCCCGCTGGCGGCGGAGCTCGGTATGCAGCGCCAGGACGTGCTCGATGACCTCACTCGGCACCCGGGCGCCGACCCGCAGCGGCGGCAGGCCGAGCTCGGCCCAGCCCGGATCGCGCTGGGCCTGCTCCAGGGCCACCTCCAGCTGCGCGCGGCGGCTCGGCGGCTGGCGGCGCATCAGCTCGTCGGCCGGCACGGCCAGCGCCGCGGCCAGCGCCTCGATCAGCGACAGCTTGGGCTCGCGGCGGCCGTTCTCCAGGAGTGACAGGACCGACGGCGCCCGGCCGACTCGCTGGCCGAGCTCGGCCAGCGTCAGGCCGCGGGCCCGGCGGACATGCCGCAGTCGCTGACCGAACATGCTGAGATCGAGCCCAGTTTCCGGCAAGGATTCACGATCTTCACTCGCGAAGATACTCATTTCTTCACTATAACCAAATATCTTCTCTCTTTCAGGATGAATATCCCTGGTTTGCCGACGATGGCGGCGGCAGCCTGGAGTCACTACCCGGGGACGACACCACCAGGAGGTCCTGTCCATGAATGACCGTCGCCTCGAGGGCACGCTGAACGGCTCGCCCGTCAACGGCTCTGCTGCCAACACCGACGACGAGGCCGCCGCGCTGGAGCGGGAGTGGGAGACCGACCCGCGCTGGGGCGGCATCGAGCGCACCTACCGTGCCGCCGACGTCATCCGGCTGCGCGGCTCGGTGCAGGAAGAGCACACGCTGGCCCGGCTCGGCGCCGAGCGGCTCTGGGCCCTGCTGAACTCCGGCGGCTACGTCAACGCACTCGGCGCGCTCACCGGCAGCCAGGCCGTGCAGCAGGTGAAAGCCGGCCTGCAGGCCATCTACCTGTCGGGCTGGCAGGTCGCGGCCGACGCCAACCTGGCCGGCCAGACCTATCCCGACCAGAGCTTGTACCCGGCCAACTCGGTGCCGCAGGTCGTCCGCCGGATCAACAACGCGCTGCTG
>Ga0208219_1000073_pt1 | contig 45109 bp, 36 predicted proteins | sample NGESurshal072012_7_FD_184469 | JGI IMG/M metagenome (GOLD analysis project Ga0208219, IMG submission 184469) | Arctic peat soil microbial communities from Barrow, Alaska - NGEE Surface sample 53-2 shallow-072012 (SPAdes) | ecosystem: Environmental > Terrestrial > Soil > Wetlands > Peat ... | reverse complement strand
CTACTTGCCCAAATCGTTATCTCCGCTTAACCTCACGGCAGCGAGGTTTACTCCGCGCAAGGCGAATCAGCAGTGCGAGGAAGATCAGATATGAACACCGGGTGGCCCGGGCAGCGACTCAGCTGGGCCGCTTGGCACTGATGAAGATGTGGCACGACCAGCGGGCACCAGCCGCAGCGGAACCAGGCCGAGGGTGGCCTGTCCGGCAGCGGCGGCCCGGTGAAAGGAGCGAGATGCCCGGGATGCTTGCCCGGGCAGAAGCTGAGCCTGACGCAGAACTCACGAACTAACTCACGATCGCCCGTTTGGCGACCTCCAGGTCTGGCTGGACTGGCCTAGCGGGCTGCACAGCTCGACTGCTGCGAGCACCGGGCTGCTGGCAGGGGCGAGCGATGGCAAAGCCGAGCTCTAGCAGGGTCGGCTATCGGCGGCCTCAGCCGCGGGTGGCCCGGCCAGCTGGGCAGCGCGATCGGAGTTGCGATAGCGGTCGCCTGCCCCGCCACCAGTCATGGACTGGCGGCGGATCGAGGGCACTTTGTCGTGAGTGCAGGGACACACACTGTGTGCCAGTTGTCAGCTCGCCAGCCGCCCGCTGCGGCGCCGGCATGGAGTACCCCTCGCTGGGAAGGCATGCGTGCCAGGCACGCAGGCCTGGTAAGGCTCGCGATGCGCGCGGGCTGGTGGCGGGAAGGGGCGCGACTTGAACAGCGGAATTGTGCTCGTGCTGGCGATAGTCGCGTGCGTCGTCGCACTGGCCGCGCTGGCCGCGCTCTGGGTTGTCATCCGCCGCGCCCCCAGCCCGGGGCCCACCGAGGCAGCGCGGGCGGACCTGGTCCAGCCCGTCGCCGCCCGGCCAGGTCAGGCCGTCGGCACCGCTCCGGCTGCCGACACCCAGCTAGCCGCCGGCAACGCCCCGGCCGCTAACACCGCTCGGGCCGCAGGAAACGCCCCCGCTTCGGCCACCAGCACTGTCCCGGCCGCCAATGGCCAGGCGCGCGATGAGACCCAGCCCGCCGACGCCCCCGCCGACCCGGCCGCCGAGGCGGCCGCCCGGCAGGCCGCGCAGGAGGCGGCCCGGCGCGCCGAGCAGCTGCGCATCGAGGCCGAGCGTGCCGCCGCCGCCATCGTGGCCACGGCCGAGGCCGCCGCTGCCCAAGCCGACGAGGCCCGCCGTGAGGTCGAGGCCGAGATCAAGACGGTCAAGGACGAGGTCAAGGCGCTGCGCGCCGACCTGGAGCGCAGGGAAGTCCGGCTAGCCGAGCGCGAGCAGCGGATCCACGAGGAGGCGCGCAAGGTCGACCAGCGGGCTGACGCGCTGGAGGTCACCCAGGCCGAGCTGGACGAGCAGCGAGCCGAGCTCCAGCAGCTGGATGCCCAGCGCCTTGAGGTGCTGGAACGCGTCGCGGGGCTCACCGCCAGCCAGGCCAAGGCGGAGCTCGTCGCCGTGATCGAGAACCAGGCCAAGCGCGAGGCGGCCTTGATCGTCCGGGACATCGAGGGCGGCGCCCGCAAGGAGGGCGACAAGCGCGCCCGCAAGATCGTGACCCTGGCCATCCAGCGGGTGGCCAGCGATCAGACCAGCGAGTCGGTGGTCTCGGTGCTGCACCTGCCCGGGGACGAGATGAAGGGTCGGATTATCGGCCGCGAGGGCCGCAACATCCGCGCGTTCGAGTCGGTGACCGGCGTGAACCTGATCATCGATGACACCCCCGAGGCGGTGCTGCTGTCCTGCTTCGACCCGGTGCGCCGGGAGGTCGGCCGCCTGACCCTGGAGCGGCTCGTCCTCGACGGCCGGATCCACCCGCAGCGCATCGAGGAGGCCTACGAGCGGAGCAAGGCCGAGATCGAGCAGCTGTGCGTGCGCGCCGGCGAGGACGCGCTCGTGGACGTCGGCATCACCGAGATGCACCCCGAGCTGACGAACCTGCTCGGCCGGCTGCGTTACCGCACCTCCTACGGCCAGAACGTGCTCAAGCACCTGGTGGAATCGGCGCACATCGCCGGCATGATGGCCAGCGAGCTCGGCCTGGATCCTGTGCTCATGAAACGTTGCACCGTCCTGCACGACATCGGCAAGGCGCTCACGCACGAGGTCCAGGGCAGTCACGCACTCATCGGCGCGGAGATCGCCCGCCGGTACGGCGAGTCGCCCGACGTGGTGCACGCCATCGAGGCGCACCACAACGAGGTCGAGGTGCGCACGGTGGAGGCCGTCCTGACCCAGGCCGCGGACGCGATCAGCGGGGGCCGGCCCGGAGCGCGCCGCGAGTCGCTGGAGGCCTACGTCAAGCGGCTGGAGCGGCTGGAGGAGATCGCGCTGTCGCGCAGCGGCGTCGAGAAGGTGTTCGCCATGCAGGCCGGCCGCGAGGTCCGGATCATGGTTAAGCCGTCCGACGTGGACGACATCCAGGCTCAGGTCATCGCGCGGGATGTGGCCAAGCAGGTCGAGGAGGAGCTGACCTACCCGGGCCAGATCCGCGTCACGGTCGTGCGGGAGTCGCGGGCCATCGAGTTCGCGCGCTGATGCCCGGCCGGCCCCAGGCCACCGTTACCGGGCCGAGGTGCCCGCGGACACCTCGACCGCCGGAACTCCGGGCGGGTTAAAACCAAGAATCTGGCCATAAAACGACAGCTCGGCCTCGATCGCGGCCATCACGGTCTCCGCCTTCCGGAAGCCGTGTGATTCGCCCTCGAAGGTGATGTAGGCGTGCCGGATGCCGTGCGCCGCCAGGTCAGCGGCGATGATCTCCGACTGCGCTGGCGGAACGATCGGGTCATCGAGCCCCTGGAGCAGGAGCACGGGCGCGGTGGCGCTGGTCACGTGCCCCAGCGGGGAGCGCTCCACGTACACGGCGTCGAAGCCGGGCAGCGGCCCGAGCAGGCCGTCGAGGTAGCGCGACTCGAAGTCGTGCGTCTGGTTGACGAACCCGCGCAGGTCGGAGACGCCGTAGTAGGAGGTCGCCGCGCTGAAGACCGGGCCGGCCATGAGCGCGCCGGTGGTCACCGCGGCCAGGGCGGTCCAGCCGCCCGCCGAGCCGCCGCGGATGGCCAGCCGCTTCGGGTCGGCCTCGCCGGCGTGGGCCAGGGAGCGAGCGGCCGCCATCGCGTCCTCCACGTCGACGACGCCCCACTTCCGGCGCAGGCGCTCGCGGTAGGACCGGCCGTAGCCGGTCGAGCCGCCGTAGTTGACGTCGATGACCCCGATGCCGCGACTGGTGAAGTAGGCCTTCTCCAGGTCCAGCACGGCGTCGACGCTGGCGGTCGGGCCGCCGTGGATCCAGACCACGTAGGGCGGCAGCTCGCCGGCGGGGGCCGCGGCATCCGGGCTGGTCGGCGCGTACACCAGGGCATGCACGACCCGGCCGTACGGCCCCTCGAGCTCCATCGCGCGGGGGACCGGCAGGTACTCCTCGTCCGGCAGCTCGTCGAGCTCCTGCCGCAGCACCTGGACCTTGCCGGTGACGGCGTCGACCCTGACGACGGACTTCGGTCGCAGCGGGCTGCCCGCGATGCCCGCGATGGCCGTGCCGTCCGCGGACACCGAGTAGCTGAAGTCGGTGAAGGGCAGGTCGAGGTCGGTCAGCTCGACGGACTCCGGATCCAGGATGCCCAGGCGCGTCTCGCCCTGGCCGTGCACCACCGCGAGTCGGCCGTCGCCCAGCATCGCGAACGGGCGGGCCCCGAGCTGCCAGAGCGGGCCCGCGAACTCCTCGTCGGCCGGGAACAGGGCCAGCGGCGAGTCGCCGTTCAGGCTGAGCTGGTAGATGTTCCACCAGCCGGCCCAGTCGGTGGCCACGTAGAGGCTGGTGTTGTCCCGCCACAGCGGAGCCAGTACGGACTCGCGGAGGCTGCCCTTGAGCAGCCGGCTCCGGCCGGGCACTCCGTCCTCGATGGCCGCGACCCGAAGCTCGGTGCCGTCCCAGGGCATGTGCGGGTGGTTCCAGGCGATCCAGGCCAGCCGGCTGCCGTCGGGGGACGGGGTCGGGAACGCGAAGAAGTCCGAGCCGGTGACCAGCGTCCGGATGGCTGCCGGGTCGTCGGCGGCCGATCCGTCCAGGGGCACGGCCACGATCGCGCGGGTGACCTTGCCGGAGTCGTGGCGCTCCTGCACGCACCAGACGTCGCGCTCGTCCGGCGAGAGGATGAAGTCGGCGTAGCGCAGCCCGCCGACCTCCAGCCCGCCGCCCGCGCCTGAGCTGCCCGTGGCTGAGCTGCCCGTGCCTGAGGCATCAGCGGAGGCGGCCGGCACCTGGGTGGGGTCCGGAGTCAGCGGCTGCGGCTCCTGCCTGTCCTCGGCGGTTTCCCGGCCGGCCAGGTACAGCCGCTGGTCGGAGTAGTTGGCGAAGATGATGGCGCGCCCGCGCGGTGCCTTCCCGCCCGGCTGGCCAGCCCGCCCGGCCGCATCCGGCGCGGTCGGGCGGGGCACCGGCAGGTAGGCCAGGCCCCCGTACTCGTGCACCCGGGTCCGCGCGTTCCAGGGCGCGGGCAGCAGCTCCGTCTGCTTGCCGCCGGCCGCCTGGCAGACGACGGTGCTCCGGCCGCCCTCGTCCGGCCGCATCTCCTGCCACCAGACGTCACCGCCGATGATGGTCGGGAACGACAGTCGCAGTCCGCTGCGGGCCACGTCGGCGGAGGTAATGGGCGACGGCCACGCGCCGAAAGGTACATCGGGCTTGGGCGCCGTATCCGTCGCCGCCGCACCCGTCTCGCCGTCCGCCGCACCCGTCCCGCCATCTGTCATAGGCATATCTTGTCCTACCGCGGCACCCCTCCTCGCGCACATTACGGACCCGCCGGGGGAGGTTCCGGCGTCCTAGCGGATGCCACTGGCCTGAGCAGGGATTAGTCACGGGAGGGCGGGGGACCGGTCACCCGCGGCAGCCGGCCCAGCCGGGCGCGGCGCCCGCGGCCGCCCCAGGGCGTCTACCCTGGTGGGCATGGTCGGCGCCACGCAGGAGCGAACGTTCGACATCCGGACTTACGGATGCCAGATGAACATGCACGATTCCGAGCGCCTGGCCGGCCTGCTGGAGACCGCCGGCTACCGCCGCGTCGCTCCCGGCGCCGATCCCGACGTCGTGGTGTTCAACACCTGCGCGGTGCGGGAGAACGCCGATAACCGCCTCTACGGCAACCTCGGCCATCTGCTGCCGGTCAAGAACGCCCACCCGGGCATGCAGATCGCGGTCGGCGGCTGCCTGGCCCAGAAGGACCGGGCCGCGATCACGGCCCGCGCCCCCTGGGTCGACGTGGTCTTCGGCACGCACAACATCGGCTCGCTGCCGGTGCTGCTCGAGCGGGCCCGGGTCCAGGAGCAGGCTCAGGTCGAGATCCTGGAGTCGCTGGAGCGGTTCCCGTCCGTGCTCCCCGCCCGGCGGGAGTCCCCGTACTCGGCCTGGGTGGCCATCTCGGTCGGCTGCAATAACACCTGCACCTTCTGCATCGTGCCCAGCCTGCGCGGCCGCGAGGAGGACCGCCGCCCCGGTGACGTCCTGGCCGAGGTCGAGATGCTGGCGGCGCAGGGCGTCCTGGAGGTCACCCTGCTCGGCCAGAACGTGAACTCCTACGGGGTCGGGTTCGGCGACCGGCTGGCGTTCGGCAAGCTGCTGCGGTCCTGCGGCGCGATCGAAGGACTGGAGCGGGTCCGGTTCACCTCGCCGCACCCGCGGGACTTCACCGACGACGTCATCGCGGCCATGGCCCAGACCAGCAACGTCATGCCCCAGCTGCACATGCCGCTGCAGTCGGGCTCTGATGCGATCCTGCGCTCCATGCGCCGCGCCTACCGGCGCGACAAGTACCTGGCGATCATCGGCCGGGTCCGCGCCGCCATGCCGGAAGCGGCCATCACGACCGACATCATCGTGGGCTTCCCCGGCGAGACCGAGCAGGACTTCTGCGACACCCTCGACGTCATGCGCGAGGCGCGCTTCGCCAGCGCCTTCACCTTCCAGTACTCGATCCGGCCGGGCACGCCGGCCGCCGGGATGGACGGCCAGGTCCCGCCCGGAGTGGTCCGGGAGCGCTACGACCGGCTGGCCGCCCTGGTAACCGAGGTGTCCTGGCAGGAGAACCAGAAGCTAGCGGGCAGCATCGTCGAGGTGCTGGTCGCCGACGGGGAGGGCCGCAAGGACGGCGCGACGCACCGGATGTCGGGCCGCGCCGCCGACAACCGGCTGGTCCATTTCGCGCCCGCGGGCCACGGCCACGGCCGCGGAGCCGCTGCGACCGTCCTGCCCAGGCCCGGCGACGTGGTCACCACGGTCGTGACCCGGGGTGCGCCGAACTACCTGCTGGCCGACGGCGCGCCGCTGAGCGTCCGCCGCACCCGCGGCGGCGATGCCTGGGAGGCCCGCCAGGCCGCGAGCGACGGGGCGGCCGCTGCCACGGCGGCACCCCGGGCCGCGCCCCCGGAGACGGCCGGCAGCGTCCTGCTCGGCATGCCTGCCGTCCGCTGACGGGCCTGGCTCCGTGTCCCGGCTCGTGATCGCCGTCGTCGGGCCGACCGCCGCCGGGAAGTCCGAGCTTTCCCTGCGGCTGGCCGCGGCCCTCGGCGGCGAGGTGATCAACGCCGATTCCATGCAGCTCTACCGGGGCATGGACATCGGCACCGCCAAGCTCACGCCGGCCGAGCGCGGCGGCATCCCGCATCACCTGCTCGACATCTGGCCGGTCACCCAGGCCGCCAGCGTGTCGGAATACCAGCTCCTGGCTCGTCAGGCCATCACGGCCATTCACGGCCGCGGCGCGATTCCCGTCCTGGTCGGCGGCTCTGGCCTGTACGTGCGGGCCGCGATCGACAAGCTGGAGTTCCCCGGCACGGACCCGGGCCTGCGCGGCCGGCTGGAGGACGAGCTGGCGGAGGCGGGCGCGGCGGCCCTGCACGACCGGCTGAGCGGCCTGGACCCGGTGGCCGCCGCGGCCATCCTGCCCGGCAACGGCCGCCGCATCGTCCGGGCCCTGGAGGTCATGGAGCTGTCCGGGCGGCCGTTCAGCGCCACCTTGCCGCAGTACGAGTCGGTTTACCAGACCGTGCAGATCGGGCTGGAGCTGCCCCGGCCCGAGCTAGACCGGCGGGTCGCCGGCCGAGTCGCCCGGATGTGGCAGCTCGGGCTGGTCGAGGAGGTCCGCGAGCTGGCCGCGGCCGGGCTGGCCAAGGGCCGGACGGCCAGCCGCGCGCTCGGCTACGCCCAGGTGCTGCGGTTCCTGGACGGCGAGGGCACCGAGGAAGCAGCCGCGCTCCAGACGGTGCAGGCCACCCGCAAGTTCATCCGGCGGCAGGAGTCGTGGTTCCGCCGCGACCCGCGGATTCGGTGGCTGCCCGCCGACGACCCGGATGCGGTCAGCCGGGTCCTCGGCCTGCTCGCTCGCTAGTCCCGCTCATGGGAAACCCGAACCGCAGCTGGGCGGGCCTGATCGTCATGATGTCCCGGGTGGCTTGGCGGCACTGGCCCCGAGTTACCGGCTGCTCCTGGTGGCCCCCAGCAAAGGCGACGCTGCTCCTGAAAGGGCATCGACTACGCGGTCGAGCCATTCGGTCAGGAGCTGCTGTTCAGCGTCGCTCAGCATGTCGAGCTGGGGCGCGACCGCGCGGAAGGCGACAGTTGTGGCCATCGGCCCGTTTCCCGGATGTTCGGGCGCGTCAGTGAGGATCTGCCGGAGAACAGCCTCGTACATGCTCTCGGCGAGACCGGCATCGCGTTGCTCGGCCGGTGTCGACAGCAGCGTCTGGATGGCGCCGATTCCGGCTGCCTGGATGATGTTGACGGCGCGTTGCTCGCTGACACGAAGCCGTCCGGTCACGGCGACCCGGTGGACCCGCGATTCCAGAACGCGCCTGCCCGACTGCGCCGCGGGTGAGTGCAGCACTCGGTCCGGATCGCTCAAGAGACGGAAAAGGGCCGGATTCGCGACGCCGAAGTCGATCTGCATCTCCCACCCGGCACGCAGATCGCCGAGCGGATCGACGTTGTCCGCCGACGCTGCCTGCACGATCGCCGCTTTGGCGGACGCATAGGTAGCCATCACGTGCTCGGCCACGGCATCCAGCAGACCGTCCTTGTCGCCGAAGAGACGGTAGATCGTCGGAGCCTGCACGCCGGCCCCCTCGGCAACCCCGCGCGTGGTCACCGCCGCCGGGCCGTGCTCTCGGAGGAGGCGCGCTGCGACGTCGACGATCCTCGACCGCGTGTCGCTGCGGCGGCTGGGCGCATCGATCATGTTCCAACGATAACTCATGCTTGTTATCAATGTGTTTCCAATGATACTCTCATACTGATTCCACTGGTAACTGGAGGGTCGATCATGATCATCGTCACTGGAGCGACCGGCGCACTCAACGGCGCGACCGTCGACCACCTGCTCGACCGCGTCCCCGCGAACGAGATCGCCGTCGCCGTGCGCGACGTCGCCAAGGCCCACCGGTTCGCCGAGCGCGGGATCGAAGTCCGCCACGGCGACTACGCCGACCCGGCCTCACTTCCCGGCGCCTTCGACGGCGCCGGCCAGCTGCTGCTCGTCTCGTCGAACGACCCGGGCGCCGACGCCCTGAGCCTGCACCGCACTGCGATCGACGCGGCCGTCGCCGCAGGAGCTGGACGCATCCTCTACACGAGCCACCAAGGCGCCGCGCCCGACACTCCTTTCTTTCCGGGGCGCGACCACTTCGCCACCGAGCAGCTGCTCGCCGAGTCCGGCATCGCCTGGACCTCGCTGCGAAACGGCTTCTACGCCCACAGCCTCAACTGGCTGATGGGGCCCTGGCGTGAGACGGACCGCATCACCGCGCCAGCCGACGGGCCCGTGTCGTGGACAGCACGCGAGGACGCCGCCGAGGCCGCCGCCATCATCCTCGCCTCGAACGGTGCATACGAGGGCCCGACGACGCTCACCGCGAGCACGGCGCCGACGTTCGAGGAGATCGCGGCGATCGCGTCCGAGCTGACCGGGCGGACGATCGAGCGCGTGGTGATGGACCAGGACGAGTGGGTCGCCGCCCAGATCACCGCTGGGCAAGCCGAGTTCGTGGCCCGCTTCACCCTCACCATGTACCAGGCCGCCCACGAAGGCTTCTTCGCCGGCGTCGACCCCCTGCTCGGCACACTCCTCGGCCATGAGCCGCGGACCGTGCGCGACCTGCTCGCCCAACCGGCCGCTCATCAAATCCGCGCATCGTCCTGAAACGCCAGGTGCCGCCGAACATAAGCAACCTCGCGGCCGCGATCACCGTCATCCGTCGCCTCATCAGCGAGGCGCGCCACCGTTACCGCTGGCCGGGTCGACCTACCACCCGCAGGCTCCAGTGACGCGCCTGCTGCCGGTCGCTCTTAGATTCCGCGAGAGGACCAGTCTCGGCCCGGGGATGAGGCGGGCGAGGGTGTGGTCATTGGCGACCGGGTCGAGCCGGTCGTCGGTGCCGCCGGCGATAAGCGTGGGCACTGAGATCCTGGCGATCTTGCGTCCGGTAGCGTCGGTGCCGTCCCACCACTCGGTTACGGCGGCCGCCTGAGCCGTTTTCGCATCGGCCGGCGCCGCGGGGGCGGCTGGGTATTCCGAGATCGCTGCTGTGAACGCGTTGTAGGCGTTGACCTGATCAGCAGGAAAAGGCTGCCGGTCCGGATTGCCGCCTGCGAGGGCACGACCGCGCCGGTCCCGGGATACGTGGCGCACAGCACCAGGCGGCGCACCTGGGCAGGGTGCAGGACCGCCAGGGCCTGGGCGATCATGCCGCCCATCGACCAGCCAGTACGTCCGGCCCGCCGATGCCGAGGGTGTCCAGGCCCAAGGCGATTCCTCGCCGCAACGCCCGCCAGCCGCCGACAGCCCGTGTCCGCGCAGTCCCGTTCGTGGCCGTGAGGCCAGATATCGCGTCGGCGACCGTGGACCGCTGAGCTAGACATCTCATGTGGCTCATCTCCTCCCTCTGGACAGCTCCCCAGGACTGGAGGTGCGAAGCCCGCGACTGTTCACGGCGGCATGGTCGGCGCGGTCCCGCGACGGGAGGGCGGCGGCCTACTGGCCGGACACGACCGGCAGGGCGAACTGCGGATGACCGACGGCCTGCACGGGCACGTTCAGGACCCGCCGCAGCCGGGCCTCGAGGCTGCGCCGCCCGATTCTGGCCAGCGGCGAGCGCCGGTCGGTCAGCAGGAGCAGCACCCGGTCATAGGAGCCAGCTTCGGCCCGGCGGCGCACCAGGCGATAGGCATCGTCGGTGGCGATGTCGCCGAGCGGTTCCCGCGCAAACGCGCATTCCTGGACGACGGCATCATGATCGAACTCATACTCTTCCAGCAGCATCCTAGGACGCCTGGTCTATGTGTCAGTCACCGCAGAGCAGTTCGCCGTGCCAGGCTTCGCGGCCCTCGCGGACCGCGAACCAGGCGACGGCCAGGGCGGCGACCGGATCGGCCCACCACCAGCCGAATGCCGTGAACAGGACGAGCCCGAGCAGGGTCGTTGCAGCCAGGGTGGCGCACAGGATGGTCTCGGCGGCGTCGGTCAGGACGAGCGGGTTGCGGAGCGCCGACCCGGTGCGCCGCTTGCTCCAGCCCAGCAGCGGCATCACCAGCAGCGAGCTGACGGTCAGGCCGATGCCGGCAGGCGACCGCTCCGGATGCGCCTGGCTGGCCAGGTCGATGACCGAGCCGACCAGGACGTAGGCGGCCAGGACGAAGAACGTGACGGCGATGATCCGCAGCACCCTGCGCTCGGCCCGCTCACTGGCCTGGCCGCCGGGCCGCTCGGCGCGCAGGCGGCTCAGGATCAGGGTGGCGGATATCAGCTCGATAACCGAGTCGAAGCCGAAGCTGGTCAGGGCCAGCGATCCGGCGATGATGCCGGCCGTGACGGCCACGCCTGCCTCGATCAGCATCCACGCGACCGAGAACTGCTCCAGGCGGACGGCCCGAAGGTACAGGCCGGGCGCTGGCTGGGCGGGAGGCGCGCTGGTGATGTCGGTCACCTGGTGCCGCCGTCGATGGTCAGCAGCTCGTCGGGGACGTGGTCGACCTGCAGGGTCGTGTGGTCGAGCGCGAACCGCTCGCACAGGAGCCGCTCCAGCTCGCGGCAGACCTGGTGGCAGTCGGCCGGGGGCCGGACCAGCACGTGCGCGGACAGCGCGGGGAACCCGCTGGTGATCAGCCAGACGTGCACGTCATGGACCGAGGCGACCCCTGGCTGGCTGGTGATGGCCGAGGTGATCTCGCTAGGGGCATACCCCTCGGGTGCTGCCTCCAGCAGGATCTGGCCGGTTTCGCGCAGCAGGCCCCAGGCTGCGTGCAGCATGAGCCCGACGACGATCAGGGAGGCGATCGCGTCGGCCCGCTCGAAGCCCGTGACGATGATCACGATCCCGGCTACCAGGGTGCCGATGAAGCCGTACAGGTCGGTGATGATGTGCGCGAAGGCGCCCCGGACGTTGATCGACCCGCGGCTGGCCCTGGCCAGGATCCAGGTGGCGGCGACGTTCACGGCCACGCCCACGGCCGCGACGGCGACCACGATCCCGCCGGTCACCGGCAGGGGATGGATCAGGCGGCTGACCGCCTCGAACGCGACCAGGGCGCTGATGACCAGCAGCGTGATGCCGTTGGCCTGAGCCGACAGCACCTCGGCGCGCTTGAACCCGAACGTCCACACCCCCGACGCAGGCCGCCGGGCCAGCCGGATCGCCAGCAGGCTCGCGCCCAGCGCGCCCGCATCGGTCAGCATGTGACCCGCATCGGCCAGCAGCGCCAGCGAGTGGCCGGCGAAGGCCATGATGACCTCGAAGACCAGGAAGCCGACGATCAGCGCGAGCGCGAGCGCGATCAGGCGGGCGTCGGAACTGGCGGTGATGCCATGGCCGTGGTCGTGCTCGCCCGTCCCGCCGGGATGGCCGTCCTGGCCATGGTGGTGGTGCGGCGCCGACTCCGGGTGATCGCCGTCGCAGCCGGTCATCCGTCGCCCCGCTCGGGATGCAGCGCCAGGGTGTGCTGGGTGTGGGTCAGCGCGAGATCCAGGAGCATCCGGACGTGGGCGTCCTCCAGGCGGTAGTACATCATCCGGCCCTGCCGCCGGGGCGAGGACACGATGCGGTGCGCCCGCAGCCACCGCACCGCATGACTAGCCGCCGACTCGCTCATCCCGGTAACCGCGGCCAGGTCACACACGCACATCTCGCCGCCCGCCAGCAGCGCCGCCAGCAGCCGCAGCCGGTTCGGGTCACCCAGCAGCGCGAACACGTCCGCTGCCTGCTCCACGTCCTCATCCGAGGGCATCTCACCCCGGACGGCGGCAACCCGCTCCCGGTCCACCACTCGGACCGAGCACGCATCAAGACCCGCCACAACGTCGGAACGATCGCTCATACGTGCCATCATACTGCGCCGCAAGTGGCCCGGCGGGGCCGCGCAACAGCTGCAGCGCGCTGAGTAATTTTGCTGGCCGGGGGACCGGCGGTCATTATGGCGGGATGCATAAGACCGCGGGCCTGCGTGACCCGGCCGCCGCGTTTCCCCTGCCGAGTACGCGGGATGACGTGCAGGAACGCCGGGAGGCCAACCGGGCGATCGCGGTCAGCGCGATCGGGCTGGCCGTGACCGGCATCATCGAATTGCTGCTGGCGGTCCTGACCGGGTCGGTCGGGCTGCTCGGCGACGCGATCCACAACCTGTCCGATGTCTCGACCAGCGCCGTGGTGTTCGTGGGGTTCCGGCTGTCGCGGAAAGGGCCGACGGAGCGGTATCCCTACGGCCTGGACCGGGCCGAGGACCTGGCCGGGATCGGGATCGCGGTGGTCATCTGGGCCAGCGCGGCGTTCGCCGGGTACGAGAGCATCCGCAAGCTCGTCGACCATGGCCCCACCAGCCACGTCGCGCTCGGCATCACCGGCGCGGCCCTGGGCATCGTCGGGAACCAGGTGGTGGCCCGGTACAAGCTCATCGTGGGCAGGCGCATCAACTCCGCGACGCTGATCGCCGACGCCCGGCACTCCTGGCTGGATGCCCTGTCCTCAGCCGGGGCCCTGGTCGGCCTGATCGCGGTGTGGCTGGGCTTCCCGCTGGGCGACCCGATCGCGGGCATGGCGGTGACCCTGTTCATCTGCCACGTCGGCTACGAGGTCACCAAGGACGTCGTGCACCGCCTGGCCGACGGCGTCGACCCCGCCATCATCACCTCCGCCGAGACAGCCGCCGGGTCAGTCGACGGGGTGATCCACGCTCACGCGCGAGCCCGGTGGACTGGCCGGACCCTGCGGGTGGAAATCGAGGGCTGGGTCGATCCAGGGCTCACGGTCAGCAGCGCCGATGCGCTCGGCCAGCAGGTCGCCCGGGCCGTCGCCAGCGAGCTGCCCGAGGCAGGCAGCTTCACCTGGACCGCGCGCGCGGCTCCTGCCTGATCGCGCATCGGCTAGGGACCACGCCCCGCTGGCGAGACGTCGGGTTCATCGATCGAACGGGCGGCGCTCGTACGGGCCGTAAACCCCTCCTGGCGTAAAGCCACCAGCTAGGCCTCCTTGGAGGCTCGCCTGGCGCGGGGACCGGACCGGCCTGGTCAACACCATTGAGCTTGCTGGCTCATCCGGCTGGGCGTCTGGTGCTGAACCGGCGGTCACTGGCCTGGACTACGGCGCCTGCGCCTGCGGAACGGGAAAGCGGAATGACGATGAACAGCAGGGCGAAGGTCAGCTCGTGCAGGGCGTGCCCGCGCTCCACGACGCTGATGTAGCTGGCGATGCCTGGCGTGATGAGCTTGGCATGGCCGAAGGAACCGCCTGCCAGTCTGGCGAAGGTGGCCCGGTGATCGGCTGGAAGCTTCCCGCCGGCAAGGGCGCCTAGGTCCGCAGCTGCACCGAGGACGTAAAAGCACGCGAGGAGCAGGTGTCGCGGAGAAGACGGCGCACTTCCGCCAGCTCATCGCCGACAGCGCTGCCTTGCAGGCGCATCAGCGGCTGATGTTTGCCCGTTACGAGAATGCCCTGGCCAGCCTGCTGGCCGAGGAAACTGGCGCGACGGCCGGATCCGTGGAGCCATTCGTGGCCTCCGTTGCCATGATCGGCCATCAGCAGAGACGCCCTGGTTCAGGCCTTCGCTGTCGTTCCTGGCGCGCCGAAGAAAATCTCCCGTACCTCGCGGGCGGCGTAGTAGACGAGCACGTACCCGGCAGCGGGGTCGGCCCACCACCAGCCGAGTCCGGCATTCAGGACCAGGCCGAGCAGCACGGCGGCAGCGAGAATCCCGTCGATCATCGTGACCCGGCCCTCGGTTCGCAGCACGGAATTATCCAGCGCCCGGCCGGTCCTGGCCTTCCCCGAGGCCAGCGCGAACATCACGATGGCGGTCACCGCCGCCCAGATGATCCCCGGCACGGAGTGCCGCGGGTGATAGCCGGTCACCAGGACCACCGTGGACTGCGCCAGAAGATAGACAGCCAGCGCGGCGAAGGCGTACCCGATCAGCCGCAGGCCCCGGCGCTGGCGTTCTGCGCCGGTGCCCGACAGCTCCCAGATCACCACCGTGGACGCGCCGATCTCGATCAGGGAGTCAAGACCGAACCCGGCCAGCGCAACTGATCGGGCTGCGACAGCCGCGATCGCCAGCACGAGGATCCCGACGACGTTCCAGGCCAGCGTCACGTACTCCAGGGCAAAGCCCTGGCGCAGCAGAACGCCTCGCGAGGTGTGATCGGCAGAGGTCACCAGCTCAGTCTCGCAGGCCACCTTGCGCCAGAATCCCGGAGACCATGAGAGCGTGAGCCGGTGCTGAAGCTGCTGGCCTTCGCGCTTCCGCTGGGCCTGGACTCCTTCGCCGTCGCCGCCGCGATCGGAGCCAGTCAGGTAACGACGATGCGGCAGCGGCTGCCCATCTCGCTGATCTTCGTGATCTTCGAGGGCGGGATGCCGATGATCGGCCTGGTCCTGGGCAAGGCCCTTGCTCGCGGGATCGGGCAGATCGCGGACTACCTGGCAGGCGGCGCCGTGATCGCCATCGGAGCCTGGATGCTCCTGGGAGGCGACAAGGACGAGGACGAGAAGGCCAGCCGCCTGACCACCAGCCGCGGGCTGGCGCTCATCGGCCTCGGGATCAGCATCAGCCTGGACGAGCTGGCCATCGGCTTCACCATCGGCCTTGCCCACCTGCCTGTGACTGCCGTCATCGTGGCTATCGCCCTCCAGGCCTTCCTGGCTGCGCAGCTCGGCCTGGCGATCGGCACCAGGATCGGCGAGCGCTGGCGCGAGCGCGCCGAGCAGACCGCGGGAATCGCCCTGGTCGTGCTCGGCGCCTACCTCATCATCGAGCAGCTAGTCCAGTAGCGGTAAGAGCATGACCGCCGGTGATGAGCCGCTGGGTATCGACAGCGAACGTGGAGAACGTCGTGAACCCGCCAATGACGCCCGTGCTCAGCAGCCGACGCAGCAGTGGCCTTTCCGGCCACTTCCGCCAAGAAGACCAGCCAGCACGGCGGCGCGGCACATGCCCGGGGCATCGGCTCGTCCTTGGGGATGAGCGGGCTCAGGCCGGTGGTCCGCAGCGTCCCGTAGGCGAGCCAGCCGTCATCCTCGCCGCCGTCCGGGCCGGGTGCCAGTCGCACGTCGATGACCTCTAGCCTCCCGGTGCCGTCTGCGATGTAGCTGACGGCGGCCTCGTCGAGCGCGCCTGCTGCCGCCGGGCCGCCACTGCAAGCCGCAGATACCGGCCCAGGAGACTGCGTGTGTGGTCATCGACCTGGCCGTCTACCGGAGGCGACGGCCAACGTGAGGATCGTGTACACGATCGAGCAGGGCACCCGCGTGGCCGAACTCGTGCGCGAAATGGATAGGGCTGAGCATCAAGGCGTTGGTGCTTGACCGGTCGTGCATCGTAGGTGCGCCGGTAACCTGGCTCAGTGATCGATTGGGGCGGAAAGGTCGCAGCGTGGTTCGCAGGCGTTGCGGGCGTGAGCGTAGCGTTGGCCACACTGATCGCAACGACCGCCAAGCAGCCACTACACGCCTGGATGAACACCCTATTCATTGTCTTGGTAGTCGTGGCCGTTCTCTCGTTCATCATGCTATTGCTCACCGGTCCGCGCGCAGCTTGGGCGGCGTGGCGTAACCGAAGGGTCCGGGACGGAGCCGACAGGGTTGCTGGCCTTCAGCCACTGCTAGTCGAGATCACGGAGGCCCAGTTTGACAACTGGAAGTACGTTGTTCTGATCGTCGCGCTACGAGTCAAGATCACAAATACAACGGGCCAAATAATCCGACTGCGCGGTATCGGTTTCACTCACGACGCTGAGGGGGATCCTGGATGGTCTACTATCGCGACCGCCGATGAACGTCTTGAGATTGACCGGGAACTCCACGCCCGCAGGGAGCGTCAACACTACGGCATACCGCTCCGCAACTACTCGATGGTGCCGCCCGATGAAGTAATCTCGGGCTGGGTCATAGAGGCAGTGACACGCCGCGTCAGCGGGACGCCCCGTTGCACGGTTATCGTGCGGGACACCATTGGTAACCAGTATGAGGCGGTACTGCCGAAGCGGGATGCTCGGACCTATGGCCCATGAGTATTGAAGCCCACGGTGTAGGTGATAGCGGCAACGGTAGTAATCGGCACTAGCGAACGGACCCGCCATTCCGCGCCTCGGTACCCTGTTCCCTGATCCTCACGCCCACGAGAGGGCTCCGCCACGTGAGGTCAGGCGACCCGGCTGTGATGCGGGTCAGCCGCAAGTCCTGGCCGTCGCCTATCAGTGCTGGGGCCCGACTGGGCTGGCCCATCGGGAAGGACTCGCCTCGGCCGACCAGGCCGCAGCCTGCACTCGCGACGGTCCAGGAGATCGCGGGCAGGTTCTCCTTCGCCGCGCGCTCCAGCAATCTGGCGAGCAGGTCGGAGGGCCGACGCTGGCATTCACGTCGTGGCAATTAATTCGATCACTATGGTTCGGCGGGCCATGCCTTGCCTAATTGCCGTGACAGTAACAATAGTGACAACGTGTCATTTCAGAGCGTATACGGTCACGTCCATGGTCAGCCCGGGAGCCGTGGGCGCGGATGTTGTGTCGTCGGTGACGTAACACACCGCGAGGCGATTGGGCGTCGTGATGCACAGTGTGCTATCGGTTAGCTGCTGATGATTGTTGTTGACGAAGCTTCCTGGGCTCACGTAATTGGTGTCAGCCTGGCACAGGGAGAATCCGGCCCGGCCTGCGTAGACAGCGAGCTGTGCCATGCTCTGGACGTCCCCGTAGATATCGACAGACAGATCTCCCGATCCAGATGTGCAACTGGAAATTTGGTAGGGGCGCAGGTGGGTGTCCGTGAAAGAGAGTGCATAGCAGCCCGTGAGCTGCACGCCGGTCTTATGGAACAACTCTTGTCCCGGGGGATTTGTTGCACCGCCGCCGCCGTGGCCAGTTGTTGTCGCTCCGCTGGTAACGGTGACTGTTACAGTCGGAGCGGGAGCGGGCCCAAGACCAATCACATGTCCAGTGCGCGCCCCCGCGAAGTAAGTAGCTGCCCCCAAGATGACTGCGGGGACTATCGCGATAAGAAGCTGATGAGTGAGCTTCTCACGCTTATCGCGGCCGTCCTTTACGCTGGGCCCTGTCATCGCCCCTCGCCTGTCCCTCCCTGAGGCACACGTACTGGCAGGCGGGGGTGCCGTCTAGCAGTAGTGCTGCCTCTTCGCCAGAGTACAGCCGCAGTCGGATTTTGACCTGAGATCGGCAGCTATGCTGGGCCGTCGGAACGCATCCTCGCTGCGACTTGCAATTGTGCGTTGGAGGGCTGGCAGCGCGTGATCTGGCTGCCGCCCGGCGGTTCTTCACCCGCGCGCTGCGGACCGTGCTCGTCGGCCCTATGGTCCTGGCCATGGACGATGCTGTGCCGCGCAGGCTGGACTGGGAGCGGGAAGAGCTGATCTTGGCGGGTGACCTGGTTGCCCGGAACGGCTGGCGGCAGATCGCCGCTACCGACCCTCGGGTCATTGAGCTGTCAGCCCTGTTGCGGAGACTGCCGTTGCATCCCGTCCATGAACGGCGGCCTGACTTCCGGAATGTCAACAGCGTCGCTCGCAAGACGGCCGACCTGGCGACGAACCGGCCTGGCCACCCGGGCCGGGCTACCAATAGCGGCGTCCCGACGAAGAGGGTCATCGCCGAGTTCACGGCGGAGCCGGGCCTGATGCACGGCATCGCGGCGTCGATCAGGGCGGCCGAGGCGCGCTGGGAGTTCGCTGCTCTGACCTCGCCGGTGCCGGACGAGGATGAGGGCGCCGCGGAAGGGCGGCTGCTGATCCGCCGACACGTGGCGTACGAGCGCAACCGGGCACTCGGCAGCGCAAGCTGGCACAGGTCCGCAATGCCGGGCGGCCGGTGGCCTGCGAAGTCTGCGGCTTCGACTTCGAGCAGGCTTACGGCGAGCGGGGCAGTGGCTACATCGAGTGCCACCACATCATGCCGCTGCATGTCAGCGGGGTCAGGCAGAACCAAGCTCAGCGATCTTGCCCTGCTGTGCGCCAACTGCCATCGCGTGAGCCATGGCGGCGTCCCGCCGCCATGGCTCACCCCAGGCGAACCGGCCGACCTAATGCGGCTAGTGCTGCGCCAGGCGGCGCAAGCGCGCACTGCTTAGTACGGCAGCCATAGCCCGAGCAGTGGCCGGGCGGTCAGCCCAGCGAGAGTGATCCTGGTGGCGCGAGCCCATATGCGCTGAGGCCCTGCGGTCCCCGATGGCGCAGGTTTGGTTTGTGTATCAACTCCGGCGGGCCGGACGCGACTGACAGGAGCGCATAACGCGCTAGAGGCCCTTAGTCTGTGGCCGGAGAGGGCGGTGTCCGGGTCGCCTCAGTCCCGCTGGGCCGCGATCAGCTGCTGGTACCAGCGGGCGCTGGCCTTGGGGATGCGGGCCTGCGTCGCGTAGTCGACGTAGACGAGCCCGAACCGGCGGCTGTACCCGTCGGCCCACTCGAAGTTGTCCAGCAGTGACCAGGCGATGTAACCGCGCAGGTCCACGCCGTCCTCGATCGCGCCCAGCGCCTCGCCCAGGTGGTCGCTCAGGTAGGCGACCCGCTCGATGTCCTGCACGCGGCCCTCGGGGTCCACGTAGTCATGGAAGGGCGCGCCGTTCTCGGTGATGTACAGCGGCGGCGGCGCGTACTCGTGGTGGACGCGGCGCAGGATCCGGCCCAGGGCGGCAGGACGGGCATCCAGCCCGCCGGCGGTCAGGCCGCTGGCGTCCCGGCGGCCGGCCGCCGGGATGACCCGGGCCTGATGGCAGGGCTCGTCCGGATCGGCGGCGACGATCTTCGTCTCGTAGTAGTTGATGCCCAGGAAGTCGGTCGCCGCCGCGATGACGTCCAGGTCGCCGCTCCGGATGAAGTCGACGGGCACCTGCTGGCCGTACCAGTCGAGCATGTCCTGCGGGTAGCTGCCCCGCAGGACCGCGTCGAGGTACCAGCGGTTCTCGTATCCGTCCAGCAGCCGGCTGGCGGTCTGGTCGGCCTCGGCCGGGGACGCGGGGCTGATGTCGGACAGGTTGAGCGTGACGCCGACCTGCCGGCCCGGGACACGGCTATGCACGAGGCCGGCCGCCTGGCCGTGCGCGAGCAGCAGGTGGTGCGTGGCGGCCAGCGCCGCGTGCAGGTCCCGGAGGCCGGGGGCGTGCCGGCCCTCCAGGTGCCCCACCATCCCGGCGCAGAAGGGCTCGTTGACGGTCACCCACATCGGCACCGCATCGCCGATGCCCTCCAGCACGGCCTGGGCGAACTCGCAGAACCGCTCGACCGTGTCGCGGCTGGCCCAGCCGCCGGCGTCCTGCAGCGGCTGCGGCAGGTCCCAGTGGTAGAGCGTGGCCATGGGCGTGATGGCGCGGGCGTTCAGGCCCTCCACGAGCCGCTTGTAGAAGTCGAGGCCCTTCTGGTTGACGCTTCCCTTGCCGTCCGGGACGATCCGCGGCCAGGCCACCGAGAACCGGTAGGAATTGAGGCCGAGGCCGGCGGCGAGGTCGAGGTCGGCATCGAGCCGGTGGTAGTTGTCACAGGCGATGTCGCCGGTGTCGCCGTGCAGGACCTTGCCGGGGGTGTGGGAGAAGGTATCCCAGATCGACGGGCCGCGGCCGTCCTCCTCCGCCGCGCCCTCGATCTGGTAGGCGGCGGTCGCGGCACCGAGCAGGAATCCGGTGGGGAAGCGCAGAGACACGGCGGGGTACTCCCTTAGCTGGGCGCGGCGGGTGGTCTAGGCAGCTGGTCTCGGTAGGGCCTGCGGCGCGGCCTAGTTAGTTCGTTACTTATGTTTAGTTTTGAACTAAGAGTCCCGTCAAGCCTGGCGGGGCATCGCTTTCGGGCGCGAGGGCTGGCCAAGGGGCGAGCGAGGCCGGAGGGGACGGCGGGCATCCGGGGCGGCGGCAGCGCTGCCGCCGCGACCGTCACGGCCCGCGTCGGGCGCGTGACGGCTGGCGTCGCTGCGGGCTAGGCGGCGCCGTCGGAGCTCGACCCGGCCGTCCCGAACAGCTGCCGGGGATCGCGCCGGACGGCCCCGGCACTCAGCAGCCGGGCGATGGGCAGCGTCGCCCCGCCTAGCGCCACGGCGTCCTTGCCGAGGTCGGCCTGGACGATCTCGACCCGGCTGAACGGCAGCCGGAGGGCATAGAGCCGGGCCGCCTGGCGGATGCCGGGCAGCAGGCCGCCGATCGCCCGGCCGAGCCAGCCGCCCACGACCACCCGCTCGGGGTTGAACAGGTTGACCAGGTCGGCTATCCCGGCGCCCAGGTAGGTCACCGTCTCCTCGAGCACCTGCGCGGCAGCGGGATCGCGGTCCCGCCCGGCGACGATGGCGGCGATCCGGCCTTCCAGGCCCCCCGCGCCGGGCGGTGCCTGGCGGCCCTGGAGCTGGTCGTAGCGGGCGGCGATGGCGTCGGCGCCCACGTAAGCTTCCAGGCAGCCGTCCGTCCCGCAGCGGCAGGTCCGGCCGCCGACGACGACCTTCGTGTGGCCCCACTCGCCCGCGCTGCTGGTCGCTCCGCGGTACAGCTCGCCGTTGCTGATGATGCAGGTGCCGACGCCGATGCCGAGCAGCACGATGACCGCGTTGTCGGTCCCGCGGGCGGCGCCGAACCATTTCTCGGCCTGGCCCAGCGTCATGGCGCCGTTATCAATTTGAATGGGCAGGAGCGTGCGGCTGCGCAGCATCGCCTGCAGCGGTACCGCATCCCAGCCGATGCTCTGCCCGTGCACGACCGCGTCATCACGGTGCTCGACCAGGCCGGGCACCCCGACGCCGACGCCGATGATCCGCTGTTCGTCGGCGCCGAACTGGTCGATGACCGACGCCATTCCGTGCACGATCTGGTCGACGGTTTCCTGGGGATGCAGCCGGGCGGCGCCAGTCGCCGACAGATGCCGGGCCCGGACCCGCAGGCCCAGGTCGAACAGCTCGACCAGGACCGCGGTCTCGCCGACGTCGACGCCGATGACGTAGCCATGCTCGGGATTGACCTGGAGCAGCCCGCGCGGCCGGCCGCCGTTGGACTCCTCAAGCCCCACCTCGGCGACGACGCCCTCTTCGAGGAGCGCGGTGATCAGATTGCTGACGGTGGCGGGACTGAGGCCAGCCAGGGATCCGATCTCCTGCCGGGTTAACGGACCATTGAGGAAGACCTGCCAGAGGGCACGAGAGCGATTGGCGAGACGGAGATCACGGACGGTGGTGCTAGGCCTGGGCATGGACCTACCTGAGTTTGCGTTCGAGGCGGCGGCGCCGGCGCGACGATTCTTTACGCCTTGAACTATGGCCGAATGAGAGCCTCGTGACCAGACCCAGCTTGTGATAAGGACCCGGTTGCGGAGCGGGCGCGAGGTCCCGGCACGGCTACGATCGGCAGCATGCGTTTCGCCAAGGGCCATGGCACGGGCAACGACTTCGTGATCCTGCCCGATCCCGATGGCCGGCTGGACCTGTCCGCGCTGGCGGTGGCCCGCATCTGCGACCGGCACGCCGGCCTGGGCGCCGACGGGATCCTGCGGGTGGTGCGGTCGGCGGCGGCCGGGCCGGGCGCGGGGAGGTGGGCGCGGCAGGCGGCCGAGCAGGGCGCGGAATGGTTCATGGACTACCGCAACGCCGACGGCAGCGTCGCGGAGATGTGCGGGAACGGCATCCGGGTGTTCGTCCGGTACCTGCTGGACAATGGCCTGGCGACGGGCCCGGCCCCGGCCGTGGGCACCAGGGCGGGGGTCCGGGTGGTCAGCCAGGCCCCCGGCGGGGACCTCACCGCCCAGATGGGACCGGCGCGAGTCACGGGCACCGGGTCGGCCCGGCTGGGTGATCGCAGCTGCGCGGGCCTGTCCATCTCGGTGGGCAACCCGCACCTGGCCTGCCTGGTGGACGAGCCCGTCGCGGATTTCGACCTGACCCGGCCGCCGGCCCTGGAGGCCGGTCAGTTCCCCGCGGGGGCGAATGTCGAGGTCCTCCGGCTGACCGGCGACCGGCGGGTCGAGATGCGCGTATACGAGCGAGGATCCGGCGCCACGCTGTCCTGCGGGACGGGCGCGGTCGCGGCCGCGGTCGGCGCCGCCGTGGCGGCCGGCGAGTGGCCGGCGCAGGAAGGGTCGGCGCAGGCCTGGATCGTCGACGTTCCCGGTGGCCGGCTGACCGTGACGCCCAGCGCCACCGACAGCCTGCTGACCGGCCCGGCAGTGATCATCGCGGCGGGCGAGCTGGATGATGCGTGGCTCCGGCAGGCCAGCGGCGACGAGATGGCGGCCGCGCTGTCAGGCATCGCCTGAGCTGGCCAGGCGCAGGCCGATCTGCACTAGCGTCCAGCCAGCCCGGTTGCGGATCGTGGCGGGGTGCCCGGCCCGCGGGCTCTCGGCGGTCCGGCGGCCGGCTGCTTCCCGCACGGTTGCCCAGTGCGCCGCGCTGTGCTGCATGTCGGTGATGTGCTGCTGGCTGACCTGACCGAGCAAGCTCGGGTTCATGGCGGTGATTCCTTTCGGGTGAGTGGTTGTCGCGGGCGTCACTGCGCCCGGGCGATCTGAATGTCTCCGCTGACGCTGCGGCAGGTGACCCGCAGGCCGACCTCGTCGCCACCGTCGGTCTCCTCGAGCTGGTTCTTGATCCGCCCGGTGAGGCTGGACAGGTCCAGATAGGTGCTGGCCCCGGCGGCGACGCCGATGGCGGTGTCCCCGGACACCGTCTTGACGCTGGTCTGGCCCCCGGCCACGCTGCCAATGTGCACGTCGCCGCTGGCGGTGCTGGCCTGGACCGACGCAGCCGCCGTGCTGACCTGGATATCGCCGCTCGCGGTGTGCAGGGAGGCGTCTCCCGCCGCCTCGCGCAGCGAGATATTTCCCGAGGCGGTGCCTACCTCGACCGCCGCGCCGCCAGTCTCCAGCCAGACGTCACCGGAGGCGGTCGTGACGGCCAGCGGGCCGCTCACCGACGCGGCGGTCACGTCACCGCTCGCGGTCTTGGCCTGCAGCCCGGCCAGCTCGCCGACGCAGCTGACGTCGGCGGACGCGGATCGCACGGTGCAGCGCGATCCCGGCGGCACCTTCACCGTCAGCTCCACCCCGGCGTGGCCGCGCAGGAAGCTCGAGGGAGTGGGCTGGATGATCTCCAGCCGTCCCTGGGCGAAGCTGACCTGGACCTCCGGGTCGCCTGGGCCGCCGTGTCCGCTGCGCCGCACGCCGACGGTCGTGACCGTGGTGGGCTCGGCCGACACGGCGATGCTGCCTGCCGGAATGTCGATGAGGATGTCGATGGGGTCGGACCCCGGGAACTCCCAGCTAGTCATGTTCTCGTCCTAACGTTCTGGTCGCGGGCGTGCGGATCTGAGGTCGGGGCGCTGTGGGAGGCCGCGGCGGCGGCTCAGCCGCGGGCGTATCCGGTGTAGCGCTGGCCAATGCCCGGCCGCGAGCGCGATGACCGGCCGGGCGGCGCATCGAGGGCCTGGCCGATCGCCCGGATCAGCCACGCGTTCACCGATGCGCCCGCGGCGGCGGCCGATGCCTCCACTCTGGCCTTGAGGGGCTCCGACAGGCGCAGGGTCACCCGGGTCATGTCGTCTGCCGACTCGGCCGCGCCCTGGTCCGCCCGCGGTCCGGGCGGTTCGTCACCGGGCGTCATGGTGACGACGAAGTCCGCGTCGCTGCCCGACAGCCGGACGTCGATGACAGCGTCGTCGAGCCGGGTGGTGATCTCGGCGGCCGCCGCCGAGAGCACCTCGAGCAGGGTGAGCCTGACCGACGCCTCCATCGCGTCGGTCAGCATCTCGGCCGCGCGGGCGACGTCGTCCCCGGCGAACCGGGTGATCATGGCCAGCTCCCGCCGGAGCGTCGCCACGTACTCTGACATGTCCATGACGCCACTATGACGTCACAAGTGACGTCTGTCAAATGTCTTAGTGATGTCAGAGCTGACGTCAGCGAGCGTCAAAGCGTCGCCAGCTGGCGTCAGTGCAGGTCAGGTTGGTGGCAGGTGGCGCGATGACGGGGTCAGCAGCGCGCTGGGAGGCAGCCCGCGGAGCGAGGCATCCAGGACCTGCGCCACATGCGCCGCCGGCATCGGGGTCCCCTGCTCGCCCAGCGCCGCGGCGATCTGCATCGTGCAGCCGGGGTTGGCCGAGACCAGGAGGTCGGCCCCGGCCGCATGGACCGCGCGGGCCTTGCGGGCTCCCAGCTCGGCCGCGGCCTCGGGCTGCACCAGGTTATAGATCCCGGCGGACCCGCAGCAGGTGCCGCCGTCGCCGACCTCGGCCAGGCGCAGGCCGGGTATCGATCGCAGCAGGTCGCGCGGCTGGGCGGTAATCCGCTGGGCATAGCCGAGGTGGCAGGCATCCTGGTAGACCGCGGTCAGCGGGAGCGGCTGCCGCGGCGCGGCAGCGCCCAGCTCGGCGAGGAACTCGCTGAAGTCGCGGACCTTATCGCTCAGCGCGGCCGCTCGCCGGGCCCAGGCGGGGTCGCCGGCCAGCAGCTGCCCGTACTCCTTCATGGCCGAGCCACAGCCCGCCGCGTTGACGACGATCGCGTCGACGGCGGCGCGCTCGAACGTCTCGATGGTGCGCCGGGCAAAGCCGGCCGCCTCCGCCCGCCGGCCACCGTGCAGGGACAGCGCCCCGCAGCAGCCCTGGCTCCGCGGCACGATGACGTCACAGCCCTCGGCCGCGAGCACCCGGGCGGTGGCCGCGTTGACCGGCGGGAAGAAGACCTGCTGGACACAGCCGGTCAGCATGCCCACGACCGCCCGGCGGGGCCCCCTGGCCGGCACCCGGCCGGGCAGCCGGCCGCCGGCCCGGCCAGCCTGGCGCGGGGGACGCAGCGGGGCGATCCGGAGGGCCGCCACCAGCTCGGGGGTCAGGTGCCCGGCCAGCTCGCTGCGGCCCAGCAGGCGGTCCGCGCCGACAGCCTGGGCCGCCCGGAGCGGCGCCATGAGCACCCGCAGCCGGGCTGGGTACGGAAACGTCTCGAAGATGGCCCGGCGGATCAGTCGCTCCCGCCGCGCCCGCGGCGGGAGCGCCGTCGGCGACCGGGTGGCCGGCGACTGCCCGGCCGGGGCCTGGGTGGCCGCCGGGTGGGCGCCCTGGGACCGGGCGGCCGGGGGGTGGACCGGCACTGGCTGCTCGGCCCACTCGCGGGCCGCCTCGATCAGCCGGTCGTACCGGACGCCGGACGGGCAGGCGGGCACGCAGGCCATGCAGCCCAGGCACCGGTCGAGGTGGGTCGCCGTCGCCTCGGTGCCGGCGGTGCCGTCCAGGATCTGGGTGATGAGGTGAATGCGCCCGCGCGGGGAGTCCATCTCCTCGCCCCACAGCTGGAAGGTGGGGCAGGTCGGCAGGCAGAAGCCGCAGTGCACGCAATCGCCGGCCAGCTTGCGCAGCTCCCCGTCGGGATCGAGTTCCCCGTTCACGAGTTCCCCGCTCATCAGATCCCTCCCGCGAACCGGCCAGGGGCCATCCGGTGGTCCGGGTCGAACTGGTCCTTGATCGCGCGCATCAGCGCCACGGCGGCCACCGGACCCCACAGGTCCACGGTGTCACGCACGGCTGGGGGCGCGTGCAGGACCACCACGCTGCCCCGCGGACCCGTGGCGGACCGGACGGCCGCCTCCACCTCGGAGTCGGAGCCGAGCGCGTCGCGCAGGCCGGTGACGAACTGGGCCACCGCGGTCGCGGGCGCGTCGGCCGGCAGGGCCGCGTGCACCACTCCCGCAGCGGCCGAGCCGCTCACCGCGGGATCCAGCCCGGCCTGCGTGCCGGCCGCGCGGATGGCCCGCAGCACCCCGGCCAGCTGGCCCGCCCAGAATGCGATTCGCACGGCGGTGCCGCCGGTGGCCGCCGCGCGACCCCACCAGGGCGGGGGCTCGGAGCTGGCCCGCAGGCCCGTCAGCCTGCCCACGGACGTTTCGCCGGCGAGCAGGTCGGACATCCGGGTGGCGCGCTCGGCCACGCCCTCGGCGTCGCCTTCCAGGAGCACGGCGAGGTTAAGCGGCGCGTCCTGGCCCGGCCAGTCGAGCTCGGCGGCCGACGGGGCCAGCGCCGAGCCGGCCGCCGTGAGCAGCGCGGCCGCGGCGGTAGCGGCGTCGGCACAGGCCAGCGACACGTAGATTGCCGCGGGCGGGCGGGGATGCAGCCGGAACGTGGCCTCGGCCAGCAGGCCGAGCGTGCCGGAGGACCCGGCCAGCAGCTTCCCGAGGTCATAGCCGGCCACGTTCTTGACCACCTTGCCGCCGGCCCGCGCGACAGTCCCGTCCGCGCGGATCATCGTGATCCCGATGAGCAGGTCGCGCGGGGTCCCGAACCGCAGCCGCAGCGGCCCCGCCACGCCCGCCGCGATCAGCCCGCCCACGGTGCCGCCAGCAGGGGCGCCCCCAGCTGGGGCGCCGCCAGCGGAGGTCCCGCTGGCGCCGGCCGGGGGGTCCAGGGCGAGCCGCTGATCGGCCCGGCCGAGCACCTCGGCGAGCCGGTCCAGCCGGACACCCGCCTGGACCCGGGCCACGAGGTCGCCGGCGGCGTGCTCGAGCACCGCGTCCATTAGCCGGGTCTCCACGATCAGGTCACACCGGCTGGGCGGTGCGCCCCAGTCCAGGCGCGTGCCGCCGCCGCGCGGCACGACGGCCAGGCCCAGCTCGGCGGCCGCCCGGAGCACGGCACTGGCTTCGGCCGTAGAGGCCGGCGCGGCGACGTAGCTCGGGACGACACCACCGACGGCGTCCGACTTGACCGCGGTGCGGACCTCCGAGCACGCGCTCGTGAGCGGCGCCGGAATCGCGTCGGCGGTCATCGGGGCAGTCGGGCGGGGGAGGCGTTATTCATGTCAGAACTGCTCCAGCTGCCCGGCCGCCACCAGTGGATGCGGACCGCGACGCACGCCAGGGACCTCACCGCACAGCCGTGGCGTGGGGAAGATCTTGCCGGGGTTGCACAGCCCGTCGGGGTCGAAGGCGCAGCGCACCATCTGCATCGTGTCCAGGTCGGCGGCCTCGAACATCTTGGGCAGGTACTGAGCCTTGTCCACGCCGACGCCGTGCTCGCCGGTGATGGATCCGCCGTGCTCGATGCACAGGTCCAGGATGGCCCCCGACACCTCCTCGGCGGCCGCCGCCATCGCGGTGTCGCCGTCGTCGAACAGCACGAGCGGATGCAGGTTGCCGTCCCCGGCGTGGAACACGTTCGCGACCCGGATACCCGACTGCGCGGACAGCTCGGCAATGCGGTCCAGCACCTTCGGCAGCGCGGTCCGCGGTACGACCCCGTCCTGCACGATGTAGGCGGTGCTGATCCGGCCGACCGCGGCGAAGGCGGACTTGCGGCCGACCCAGATTGCCGCCCGCTCGGCCGCGTCGTGCGCCGCCCGGATCTCGTAGGCCCCTGCCTGCGTGCAGAGCGCCCGGACGGCGGCGGTCTCCCGCTCGACGTCGCCCGCGGGGCCGTCCAGCTCCACGATGAGCACCGCGCCCGCGCCCTCCGGGTACCGGCACGCCACCGCCGCCTCGGCGGCCTCGATGGCCAGCGCGTCCATCATCTCGATGGCGGCTGGCAGGATGCCGGCGCCGATGATGGCCGATACCGCCGCGCCGCCCGCCCCCATCGTGGTGAACGCCGCGAGCAGTGTCGTGACGGCCTCCGGGATGGGAGTGAGCTTCACGATGATCTTCGTGACGATGCCGATGGTGCCCTCGGATCCGATGAACGTGCCCACCAGGTCATACCCGGGCGCCGCGCCGGTGCCGTCGCCCAGCCAGGTCAGCTCCCCCTGGGGGGTCACGATCTGCAGGCCGGTCACGTGATGCACGGTGAAGCCGTGCTTGAGGCAGTGCGCCCCGCCGGAGTTCTCCGCGACGTTGCCGCCCACCGAGCAGATCTGCTGGCTGGACGGGTCCGGCGCGTAGAACAGCCCGTACGGCTCGGCCGCCTTACTGACGGCCAGGTTCGTGACGCCCGGCTCCACGACGGCCCGCCTGCTGGCCGGGTCGATGGCCAGCACCTGCCGCATCTTGGACAAGACGATCAGGACGCCGTCAGTGCGCGGCAGTGCCCCGCCCGACAGGCCCGTGCCGCTGCCGCGGGCGATGAACGGGATGCGCGCCCCGGCGCACGCCCGGACCACCTCGGCCACCTGCTGCGCGGACCCGGGCAGGACGACCAGGCCCGGGCTGCACCGGTGGGCGGTCAGGCCGTCGCACTCGTAGGTCGCCAGCTCCTGCGGGTCGGTAATGACGTTGGCCGGGCCGCAGATCTCGCTGAGCCGGGGGATCAGCACGTCAGTTCCGGCCCTGGCTGCCTGCTCGATCATGGTCCGCCTCCCGTCCCGCCGTGTGCTGTGCCGCGCCGTGCGCCCGTCAGCCGCAGCGCTCGTCCTCCCAGCGTGCCCCTCGTGCGCCGAGTTTTCTACTGTCGGCGGCCCTGCTGGGGGGCCACACGGAGAATGAGTCCGCTCGCTGGGCCGACGGTGACGACGGAAACCGGGCGCCCGTTGTCGAGGTAGCTGCCGCCAAGGTAGACGGTCGAGGCGGACTCAGAAGGATTGACCACCGCGATTCCGGCCGAGAAATATCGTCCCCAGGCTCCCCCTATCTGCTTCATGGTGCCCAGCGGGGTGCCGAGAGCCAGGCGCCGCGGGTCCGGTCCCGAACTCATATCACCCAGTGCCAGGAGCTGCTGGCCGTTGTTGGCGAGCAGATAGGAGGCCAGTGCGTACTGGCGGGTCTGCGGTGTGACCGCCCTGGAGTAAATCCCGGCATGGAACCAGCAGCTCTTGTGCTGGGCGGCGCACGAGGAAACCTCGTCCTGGTACTGCGACCAGGCCGCGAGGCCGAGGGCATTGGGCTGCGCGGAGAACGAGATGTAAAACTCCTGTATGAGGCCTCCCACTGGCGCGAGCCATCGTTGCCACAATCCCGGGAACTCCGTCGCGTAGCCGACGTTGAATGCCGAGGCGACCCCTGCGTCTTTCAGGGCAGGCCCCACTTCACGCAAGGCGGAGTACGTCGCGGCCTGAACCGCTGCGTTCGTGGGGTACATCGCCGTGACTCCGTAGCCATTCGCCTTGCTCAGGGCGTTATCCACCTCGACCCCATCCCATCCGTGGGTTCTGACGTCGGCCAGGACGTTGCTGGTCCACTGGCGCTGATAGGCGAGGCTGCCGTAGTTGGTCTCCCAGATAGAAGGGTAGCCGCGGAACTGAAACGGCTGGCCGGTGCCGGCGGCCTTGAGCAGCCAATCCGGATGGTTGCGTCGCACCCAGCAGTAACCCATTCCTGACGAAAGCCGAGCGCTGTCGGTGATGCCTCCACCGCAGTCACCGCAGTCTCCGCTCTTCGTGACGCAGTCGTCTGAGCGCACTCCCGACAGGTCTTTGTACACCCAGACCTGGATCCTGAGGTTTGCGTGCTTGAGAAGAGGGATCAGGTGATAATCCCAGGAATTGAGAACGACGATCGTATTCTCCCGTGCGATCGTCACCCACTGGGCCTCGGTTGTTGCCTCGACGGCCGCCTCGTCGAGCATCGTGCTGAAGGTCTTGAGCGGGATGCCCCGGTCCGACCGGGCGGTAGCAGCAGGCGCGGTTGGCGCCAGGCCGTAAGCCGTCCCTACCGCTGCCAAGATCACGATCAGCCCTGCTAGCAGGGCTGTGATCCAGCCGGCCCTGGGTAGGGAACCTCTATCTGCCGGACCGGGACCGTGTGCCGCGGCCATGAAGCGAGGATAGTCCTCACGTCGCGGCGCCGCCATCACCGTAGGTCCCGCCGCCGTAGTGGTGCCGCGAATGGCCTGGATCGTTGACAGACTGGACGCGAGGGGTAGACCATCTGGTTGGTGGGCTATATGTCTTAGTTTTCGGGGGCGACGGTGGAAACGCGTCCAGCCGGGCAGGAACTACCGTCGCTGAGTGGGCTCAGCTTGGGCGGGGACTTTCCCGAGCAGCCGGCCGAGTTCGCGCATGGCCTGCATAAAGATGACCGCCTGACCCTTGCCGCCGTCGCGGACTTGGCTGACCGCCTGGCGCGCGACTCGGTGATCTGTGACACCGCCGCCCAGCCTCTGCTGGTTCCCCAGGGCGGCCCTCCGCGTGGCGAGTTGTCCCGGCCGGGCGACGTCATTCGCAACATTCAGGACGCCAATGCCTGGCTGACGCTGCTCAATATCGAAGCTGATCCGGCGTACGCCGATCTGATGAACACGATGCTCGATCAGCTCGAGCCGGGCATGGTTGCCCGGCAGGGCCGGATGCGCAAGCGCGTGGGCTTCGTCTTCGTCTCCTCGCCGAACTCTGTCACCCCTGTCCATTTCGACATCGAGCACAGCCTGCTGATGCAGGTCAGCGGGTCAAAGGCGGTCAGCTTCGGCCGGTTCGAGAGCGAGCAGGACCGCCGCCACGAGGTGGAGCGGTACTGGGACGGCTCGCACGGGCGGATGGAGTCCGTACCGCCAGAGCTCGCGTCCTACCCCCTCACGCCCGGCCGGGGCGTGTACATCCCTCCCATCGCGCCGCACTGGGTGCACAACGGCCCGGCCATCTCGCTGTCGGTCACGCTCACGTACTTCACTGCCGCCAGGGAGCGGGAGGATCTGGTCGAGGCATTCAACGCCCGCCTGCGGCAGATGCACCTGTCCCCACGTCCGCCGGGGAAGTCCGGTCCTGTCGACGCGGCCAAGGTGGCCGCCATGCGAGCCCGGGCAGTCGCTAAGCAGGTGCGCTCGGGGATCGACGGCAGAATGGCGCGCAAGGGACCTCAGCCGCCGGACTCAGCTGGCTAGCCTTCCCGGTGCTTACTGACGCGCAGGGTTACCGCGACCGTCTACGCGAGAGGTAGCGCGCGGAGCGGCCTGCTGCGCGCCGTCCCGCGTGAGCCGCGGTCTCTGCCGCCAGGGCAAGCCGGCCGGCCGTCCCGGTGGCACCGCGGAGCCGGAGCAGTTCCCGCCGGTCCGGTGCGAAGTTGTTCTTGTACGCCTCGTCCCCGCGGAGAAAGTCGACTTCGGCGAAGCCGCGGTCACAAGCGTCGGTGATGATCGCGGCGAGCAGCACCGACATGGCATCGCGCCAGCGGAAGTCGGTCAGCCGGGCGCTCTGGTAGAGGCTCACGCGTCCTGCCACCTCGAAGGTGACCATGATCGCGACCACGGTCCCGGTCACGGTGAGTTCATGGACTACGACCTCGTCACACTCGGCGCCGAGGCGGCAGGCGGCGGCGAAACGGTCGAAGCTGGGCAGGAAGCCAGAGCGGTCACCCCACTGAGCCCTGTGCAGTTGCCGGAGGGTCGCCAGGGCACTGACCGCCGACGGACCCCGCTTGACGCAATGAGCAAAGCCTTCGGCGGCCAGGCGGGCTTTGGCTTTGCGGAGGGTCTTGCGGAACCCCGACGGGCGGACGGCCAGGTAAGCCTGGGGGTCGGCGGGCAACGGCGCCCACGGCGCGACAGTGAGCGGCTCGCGGCGGACATGTCTAGGCAGCGCTGCGAGCAGCCGGGCGTCGGCCCGGATGCCATCCAGGTCCAGGACGCGCGCCCCCGGGCGGCACAGCCAGGCCCCCAGGGCCCCGGCCACGCTATCTTCATGTCCCGAGCACGCCAGCAGGTCGAGGTGATCTGGGCAGAGCGGCCCGGCTCCCATCATGCGAAGGCAGGGCACGCCCAGGCGGCGTCCTTCCTCCAGGGCGAGGCCGCCCAGAAGGCGGTCATTCTCGACGACCAGCACGAAGCGCGGCTGGGTCCCGGCCGTTCCGGCCAGCCACCACGACCGCAGAAAAGGGGTGGGCAGGGGCGCTAGGTCGACGAGCTCATCCCACCGCGGAACCCAGCGGTCCAGGCCGGGGAGAACCAGCAAGCTAGGCCTGGGAACTGTCACCGCGCCGCCCGGAGGGCGGTCACGACCGGCAGGACGTTCATCTCGCCCCAGCTCTCGGTCCACCGGTCACCAGGGCCGCCCTCATTCTCTCCGGTTGCATAGTGGGTGACCGTCGCGAGAAGCAATGCCTGCTGTTGTGGTCGCTCCCAGTCAGCGAAAGGCTTCCCGCCGATCCGCGTCGCGGCCAGCTCCGGGGCAGCGGATCGAGCCAGCCAGGCGGCAGCCTCTCCGAAGGTGCAGCGCCGGAACATGACGACACGGCACACTTCGGCGTACACGGCGTCCAGGCCCGCTGGGGCATCGGGCCGGGCTCGTTCCCAGTCGATGACCACGGGAGGCCGGGGCGGCCTGCGGAGGAAGACGTTGCCCGGCCAGAGGTCGCCATGACACCACGCAGTAGTCATCCTTCCGGCCTCGATCGGCACTAAGGCGTCCACGACCTCCTCCACCAGGCCCGGCGTAACAGCGTCCAGGCCGGTCACCCAGCCGCGGGCCCAGCCTGCACCCGTGCTGCCAGTCTGGGCCGAGCTGGCCAGTTCCGCGGCGATGGCCCGCAGGGCACCCCAGCCCTTGCCGGATGGCCGCCAGGCACGGCTGGCGCGCAGGGCCGGGCTCCTGAGCCAGCGCTCGGCGGCCCACGAGATGCCATCTGCCGACCCCGAAGCGACGGCGTCGGGGAATGCGAGGCCACGCTGCCTCGGTCCGAGACGAGCCGTCAGGTCAGCCAGGACATGCTGGTGATTGGCGAGCCGCCGGGCGCTCGCAGGGCTGACGGCTACCCGGACCGCCAGCTCGCCGCCCGAGCAGCGGACCCGAAGCGTCACCTGCCCGAGTCCGCGGCCGGCGATCAGGCCTTGCAGTTCTGCGCGGCTTCCCGCAGCGGCGCTTACCTGGTCGAGCACCAGATCGACGATGCTCTCGCAGGGCCACTGCAGCGCTAGTCCCGACCGGTCCAGATAGCGCCATAGCGGGCTGCAGGCCAGCCGGTATCCCACCCAGCGGCGGGGCGAGCCATCGTAGGTAAGAGGCCAGCCGGGACCGATCACAGCTCGCAACTGCTCGGGCGTGGGAAACAGCGCAAAGCGATAAGGCCGATCGGACCGGACAATTGCCACCTGCTGGCCACTCTCGGCCAGCGCGGGTGCCAGGGCGTGCGCGCACTCGCCGTCGCGATCGTCGCAGACGACCAGGGCAATGCTCCCGGGGCGAAGAGGTGACCTGCGGCCGTCCCAGATCGCCGCCCGTGTCGAGGGGGCCAGGTCCTGGATCGACCGGCTCAGGACGACCGCGGACGGATAGGAGCGGAGCAGGTTCTGGGTAGTGGTCGGCTCCAGGTCGGCCAGGACGACAGGCCCGTGCACCTGGCGGGGCAGCAGGAACCGCCACGCCGCAGGGTGCCTGGCGAGGTCCTCGGCGACGCGGTCGGCGGAATCCGCCCGGCCCTGCTGAGCTGCACTGTCGTGGCGCTTCACCCGCGACGCCCGGACGGATCAAGCGTGGCCACCAGCAGGAAGCTGCCGGCCACTGGCCGGAGAGCCTTAGTTCCCGCCAGGCGCATCTCCACCCCCCGCCTGGCCGTCGGCGCCAGCAGAGTCTGCCCGGCCCGCCGGTAGGGGAGGAAGCTGTACCCGAGAATCCGCCGGACGGCGAAGCCATGCGCCGCGAACAGCTGACCCGCGTCCTTGGCCGACATCATCGGCGGCCTGGCGGACGGGGTCATCCGGGCCCGCAGGTACGCTCCCCGCAGGCTGAGCGGGTTGAGGTGGAAGTTCGCCACGACCATGCCTCCTGGCCGCAGCGAGCCTCGCATCCAGGCCAGGACCTCGCCGCGCAGGTCGGGCTCGGCGTTGAGAAAGAAGCGGAAGGCGGTGATGAGGTCGAAGGGCCCTGGTGCCAGGCCGGGACTGGAGGTCACGTCACCGAGGATCACCGTGGCCTGAGGACATCGGTCATGAGCCAGGGCGAGCATGTCCGGCGAGATATCGATGCCAACCGGCGAGGGGAAATGGTGGCACAGGAACTCGAGGACCCGGCCCGTGCCGCAGGCAAAGTCGGCCACGGCCTGGGGCAGCGGCGCGACGCTGGTGCGGATGATGTCGGCCAGGAGCTGCTGTTCGACCAGCCAGTCCAGCCCTTTCGCTGCCTGCGGGTCCCAAAGATCCTCGTCGTACGACAGCGCCTTCTCGGCGCCAAGATGGCTCGCCCGGTAGGAGGACGGTGTCACGTCCGCGGCGCGCCTCCGTTTCTCTCCGACTGTGCCCGTCAAGTCTACCGCCGGGGCCAGCGGGTTTATAGCTGTGTCTTCTCGCTGCTGCGGCCGGTCCCGCCGCGTTCCCAGCCGGCTGGGAACACGGCGGGTGGCCCGCGTGGCGGTGCCGGATCGTCCGCGCAGTGCCGCCCACCCGTTGCGCAGCGGCTCGGGCATGATCACCAGCACGATCGCCCCATAGGCGGCCAGGGCTAGCGGGCCGAGGGTCAGCAGCGATATCCACGACGGACCTGGGCCTGGCCAGGGAAGGCGCCCGAGCAGGATGACCACCGGGACCATGCCCAGCGCTCCTAGCAACGGCAGCCCCACCGACTGGCATAGGGCGCCCGGCCCCACGCCCGCGTAGCGAATGATCCACAGGCAGCTGACCAGCGCAATCGCGCTGGCGACGAGAGCCTGATCTAGGGCGACGATCGTGATGCCATGCCGGACCGTAAGCAGCAGGACGACCGTGAGAACGGCCAGGTGCAATCCTCTGCTCAGGAAGACAAGATCACTCCGGCCAGTCGCCTTGAATATCTGGAGGGCGCTGAGGACGAGGCTGAGGAAGAACCCGTACACGGCCAGGAACCGCACGGCTCCGGTAGCCGGGATCCACTTGTGGCCCAGCAGCGCGATGTCACTGGCGAACAGCAACAGGCCGGCGAACCAGGGCACGCAGAGCGCATTGATGACGGAGATGGTGCTCTCCGCCGCCCGTGCCTGGGCTTGCGTTGAGGGCAGCCGGCAGTAGTACGGGAAGACGGCACCGTTGGCCACGACCGCGATCGAGAGGTACGGCATGAAGCAGATCCGGTAGGCCAGGGAGTAGTACCCCAGCGCCACCGGACCCAGGACGTGACCGACAATGATGTAGTCCACGTTCAGCAGGCCAAGGTTAACGACGTCGGCAGCGCTGAGATATGCGCCGTACCGCAGCAGCCGGCGTGCCACCATGGTGCTCCATCCGGGCAAGCACCGGGGCCCGAGAAACGTGGCCACGGCGAAATTAGTCACGGACCCGGCGATCTGGCCGGCCACCAGGCCGATCAGCGGATATCCGGCGACAACCACGGCGATGGTGACCACCGCGCCTATGACCGAGGGCAGCGTGTCGGTAACTGCCCGCCGGGAGAAGCTCAGCGAACGAGTCAGGCGCCCGATCGGCACCTGCGCGGCGGCGTCAAACGGGATGGCGAGGGCAAAGCCTCTGAGCACGAAGGTGGCGGCGGGGCTGTGGAAGAAGGAGGCGATCTGCGGGGCCACGGCCCAGGTCGCGCCCATCAGGAGCAGCCCGGTGACCAGCAGCATGGTCAGGGCAGTTCGTGACGCCTCCTCGATCTGATCCCGCAGGTAGGTCAGCGCGTCGCCAATGCCGAGCGTGTTTACGGCCTGCAGCACGTTGTATGTGAGGGCGGCGATGGCGAGGATCCCGAACTCTGACGGGGCCAGGGCTCTCGCCAGCACCAGCAGCACCACAGTCTGCATGCCCTTTGCGCCCCACGAGCCCACTGATAGCCATAGGGCCCCGCGCGCGGCAAGGGTGCGGCCGCCTGCAGCGGAGGGCTCATGATTACTAATGGCCGGCGCCAACTGGAACGCTCGAATGTGGATGGGCCACCTGACGCCCTCTCGTCATGACACCTGACCGCGGTTCTCGTGCCGCGCTCCGGGGGTCTACGTGGCGGTGCGTACTATTTTAGCTGGCCAGCGAGACTCCGCCCAGAGGCGACAGTTAGTGGTGACAGCTAATGGCTCACGGCAACGCCGGTGCGCGCAACGGCGGGGGAAGGCCGCCCCTCTGGCTGGTCGACTGGTCAGACAGCGAGCACGAGGACTTCCGCTGGGCGTGCGAGGCGGCCGGCGTCGAGGCACGGGTCCTGCGCGGACCTGCGCTGGGGACCAGCGTCGGCACGCGACTGCACCGCCTCCGCAGCTGGCCAGCCTACTCGTCGCTCGCGCTGCGTGGCTTACACGAGGCCGGCGGCGCCCCGCTCATCGCCTGGCAGCCGATCGCCGGCGCCCTCGCCGGCCTCCTGCGCCGGTGCCCGCGCCCGCCCCTGGTCGTGCTCAACCCGATCATCGATCCTGCCACCTCGACCCTCCGGCGGCGGCTGATCCTGCGCGGAATCGCGCACGCGGATCGCGTGCTCTACTTCAGCACCGGTGCCCTTGAGGACGGAGTGCGCCTTGGCCTGGACCGCCAGCGCCTGCGATTCGTCCCGCTCGGAGTGAAGCCGACGTTGGCCTGGCGGCCGCCCACAGGCGATTACTTCCTGGCTATCGGCCGTGCAGAGCGTGACTGGGTAACGCTCGCGCAGGCCGCCGACGGAGTCGATTGCGAAGTACGTGTCGTCGGCCCGGCGGACCTGCCCGAGCCTGGCCCGCTCAGGCTCCTGCCCCAGCTTGAGCGGACCCGGTTGCTAACGCTGATGGAAGGCGCTCGCGCCATCGTGGTCCCGCTCAACCCGACGGCCCGCTCGGCTGGTCAGCTGACCGTCCTCGACGGGCTCTCGGCCGGGCGTGCGGTCGTGACCACGCGGACGCCCTGCGTCGAGGACTATGTCACTCCTGAGACGGGCATCCTCGTGCCGCCACACGACGCTCCCGCCCTGCGGAAGGCGCTCCTGCGCCTGAGTGACCAGTCTCTGGCCGAGCAGATGGGCCGGGCGGCGCTGGCGGCCGCAGGGAGCGCTTTCTCCCTGGACCGGTTTGTTGCCGATGTGGACGGCGAAGCCCGCTCGATCACATATTGAGGGCCTGCGGGAAGTCTGCCATAGTTTAGGGCTATGGCGTTGACGCGGCCGGTGCGCTAGTGGCTGCCGTCCCGAGGCAGGTCCAGGCCGCGAGGCCGCCCCGCCGCACGCGCCTGCTGACTGGCATGGTGATGCTGGCTGTCGCATTAGGCGCCGGCATCGCGGTCGGCAACTGGACGGCACTCGCACTGGCCGGCCTCGCGGCGATTGTTGGCCTCACTTTCATGCTGTGCCGCCTCGACGTGGCGGTGGCCGTGCTGGCGGCCAGCTTCTTCTTTACTAATTACCTGAACAACGGGGCCAGCCTCCTCACGATCGAAAAGGCCCTGGGCGCCCTCGCCGTGACGGCCTGGGTGCTGGAGTGGGCGGTGAACCGGCGGCCGGTTCTCACCACGCGCCAGCTGGGGCTGATCGGCGCGTTTCTGCTGTGGACCGGCGTGTCGGTCCTCGTCGCCAGGAGCGACAGGGCCGCGTTTATCACCACCCTGCGGTACGTGACGTTCGCCACCTTGTACTTCCTTGTGCTTCAGGTGGTCCGGGGGGATCGGCGCCGGGCCGACATGCTGGTCACGGTGGTCGTGGCCGCCGCCTCGGTGGCCAGCGTCATTGGCCTGGTCAGCTTCTTCGGTCATGCGGCCCTCCGGGCCAGCGGACCGATTAAGGACCCGAATGACTTCGGCTTTGCCCTCGGCAGCATTGTGCCGCTGGCGATCTACCAAGTCCGGTGGGCGGTCAGCAGGTGGGGCACGGCGATCTGGAGCACGGCCATCGTCCTCATGCTGGCGTGCACGCTGGCGACGTTCTCTCGCAGTGCGCTGTCCGGCCTGGCGGCGGCGAGCCTGTGGGCCCTGGTGGCCGGGCGCCTGCGCCTGCGCTGGCTGGTCGTGGTGGCCGCGTGCCTGGCGGCTATCGCGGGCGTGGCCGTCCATATCGAGCCCCGGCTCGTGGGAGACGCCCTAGGCGAGAAAGCCCATGTGGCCACTCAGAACGTCACTGACCGGTTTGGCTTTTACGCGGTCGAGCTCAACGAGTTCCGGCATTACCCCATCACCGGGGTGGGGCCGGGGAACTTCGTCTACCGGTTCGACCAGTTCGCCCCCGCGGTGGGAGAGAGCCTCCCCTTCCCGTCCAATGTCCTGACCATCAGCGGCGAGGAAGCCTACCTCGTCATCCTGGCCGAGCAGGGAGCGCCGGGGCTGGCCCTGTTCCTGCTCTACCTGGCCTTTTCCTGGGCAGACCTGCGGCGACGTTTTCCCGACGACCAACGCACCGACCAGTTGCAGGCCGCCCTGGCGGCCGGCTTCGTCGTTGCCGTCGTCGGAGCCTTGTTCCTGGCCGAGCAGTACTACCCGCCGTTGTGGTTCCTGCCGGCTCTGGCGGCCAGCCTGGCCAGCGGCACGCGGGGGGGTGGCGTCGGCGATCCGCCTGCGGTGCCGTCAGGCCACGCCGCGGCGGGGATGCCGGTGCCGGGAGGTGGCCAGTGAGGGCCGGGGTGGCCCTTGCGGTCCGGCTGCGCGCCCGCTGGCCCTGGCCCGCGGGCCCGGCCGTGGCAGTGCTCGGATGGCACCGGATCGATGTAGAGGGGGGGCGACTGGCAGTGCCGCCTCCGGTCTTCGCTCGCCAGCTGGACATTCTGGGCGAGCGCCGGCAGCAGTTCCCCGTGCTGGCCATCGATGAGGCCTTGGCCGCGCTCGCCGCCGGGCGACCACGTGCCCGCGGCGTCCTGCTGACCTTCGACGACGCCTGGGCTGACAACCACGCCAATGCTCTCGGCCCGCTCAGTCGGCATCGGTTGCCCGCCACGCTCTACACCCCCAGCCGCCTGCTGGGCACCCCCGGCTACATGACGCGCACCCAGCTGCTGGAGATGGACGCCGCAGGCGTGACGGTCGGCGCGCACAGCCGGACCCATCCCGATCTGCGGGCATGCGGCCCGGGCGAGCTTGAGGCTGAGGTCCGAGGCAGCAAGGAAGACCTCGAGGATCTGCTCGGCAAGCCCGTGACGTCCTTCGCCTACCCGACGGGACTGCTCGACGACCGGGTGGTCGCCGCCGTCGGGGCGGCCGGCTTCACGTCGGCCATGACCACCCGTCCCGGCTGGTGGCGGCCGGTCTCGCCAGCGCTGCTAATTCCCCGCAGCTTCGCGGAGGACTTCTCCGACGCTACCTGCCGGGCAGCTATCGCGGGCGGCCTCAACATCCTGGGGCCGCTGGACGCCGTCAAGCGCCTGTCGGGCCGCGGGCGCGCCCGCTCGTCATGAAGGTCGTCTTCCTGCTAACCCAGGACCGGGGCGGCCCGGTGGATCTCACCGTGAGCCTGGCGCAGGAGCTGGCCGGCCGGCCAGGCGGGCTTCAGCTGGCTGTCGTGGGGCCCGCCCCCTTCACCAATGCCGGGGAGCCGTGGACCCTCCTGCGCCCGGCACACGTGCGGTCCATGACGGATCTGCGCGGCATCGCGGCAGTCGCCCGCATGCTGAAAGGGCTTGCCCCCGACATCATCCACGCCCAGGACCGCCGGGCGGCTTTGGTGGCATCTCTCGTGGCCGGGCGGAAGACCCCGGTCGTGATGACCTTCCACGGCGTCCCCGACAGCGCCGCCGGCCGGTGGGTGACCGCGGGTCCCCTGCACGGCCGCCGACCGGGCGTATCCGGCGGCAGCCGCCTGGCGGCCGACGCGCTCGTCGCCCGCCGGGTCAGGTGTACCGTCGCGCCCTCGCAGGCCATAGCTGGGTTCCTTCGCCGCGAGCTACGGGTCCCGCAGCGTCGGCTGCGGGTGATCGGCAACGGGATCACCATCCCGGCCCGTCATGACCGCGGAAATGGCATTCGGACCTTTGCCACGGTCGGCTCCTTCGCGCCCTGCAAGGCCGCGCCGTTGCTGGTCGAGGCCTTCACGGGCATCGCCGCGAACCGTCCTGACCTGCGGCTCAAGATGATCGGCGATGGTGATGAACGGCCGCGCTGCGAGCAGATCGCCCGCCAGGCCGGCGTGGCCGGCCGGGTCGAGTTCACTGGCTACCGATCCGACCTTGACGCTCAGCTCCGGCTAGCCGATGCCTTCGTGCTGCCGTCGCTGAACGAGAACCAGCCGCTCGCCCTTCTGCAGGCGATGGCGGCCGGGATGCCCTGCATCGCCACGGATGTCGGTGGGATTCCCGAGATGCTGAATCCAGGCTGCGGACTACTCGTCGCTCCGGGAGACCTCCGATCGCTCAGCGCGGCCATGGAGCGACTGATCGATAAGCCGGATCTCGCGGCCACGCTCGGCGCGGCAGCCCGGAACCGGGTCACGGAGCGCTTCTCGGTGTCCGGCTGTGCCGACAGTCACCTGCGGTTCTGGTCGGAGATTCTCGGGAGCCGACGCCGATGAGGATCCTGCACGTGTTGTCCAGCCTGGCTCCCGGCGGCATGGAACAGATGGTCGTCCAGCTGGCAGCCGACGCTGTCGCCCATGGTGACAGCGTGACGGTGGCGTCCGGGCCGGGGGAGTGGGTCGACCGGGTCAGGGCCGCCGGTGCCGGGTATGTGGCCCTGCCGGCCACTTCCCGCAGCACCTCCGTCAGCATGGCGGCGGCGACCGCGACCGCGGTCGCCCGCCTGTCCGGCTGCATCCGCGAGCTGCGGCCGCAGGTGCTGCACGTGCACAACGTCCGGGCGGCGGCCCTGGCGAGACTCGCCCTGACGGGCACACGCCACCGGGCCGTCCTGGTGCCGACACTGCATGGGATAGCCCCCGGCGACTATGTCGGGGCCAGCCGGGTTCTTCGCCGCGCAGCCCGCCGGGTGATTGCCTGCGCGCCATCGGTCGGCCGGTCGCTGCAGGCGGCCGGCTTCCCGGCGGAGCGCATCGACGTCATAACCAACGGCGCTGCGCTGCGCCCTGCCGGCCTGGCGCGCCAGGCAGAGCTGCAGGCGGCCCTCGGGCTTGGGGGGGCGCCCCTGGTCGTCGGCATCGGGCGGCTCGTTGAGCAGAAGAACTGGCCGGTGTTCATCGCGGCCGCGGGGCGGCTGGACAGGGCGGCGGCCTTTGCCGTCGCCGGCGACGGCCCCCTGCGCCAGGAACTGGAGCAGGAGGCCCGACGGTTCGGCGACAGGGTGCGGTTCCTTGGCATGATCGATGACATCGCGGCTCTGGTGGGCCTGGCCGCCTGCGTGGTCTCGACCTCGGCGTGGGAGGGGCTGCCCCTGACGCTTCTGGAGGCGCTCTCCCTGGGGGTTCCGGTAGTGGCCCCTGCGATCGACGGCATCACTGACGTGGTGCCGCCATCGGCGGCCCTGCTCGTGGCCCCAGGAGACCCGGCGGCGGTCAGCCAGGCCATCTCGCGTGTCCTGGACGATGCCAGCGTGGCTGCGGACCTGCGGCGACATGCGCTGGCCGCAGCTCCCGGCTGGGGGCCGGAGCGGATGCTCGACCGATACCGCGGCGCGTACCGGGCCGCCTGGGCAGGTGAGCCGCACTGGGCCTGACGGGGGCCGTCCGCCGGAGGCTGGCTCGGGCTCCCTGTACGCCGACTCAGCCGCTGGACGGCTGCAAGGTGTCCGGGTCTCCGGTCGCCTTACTGAGGCTGACCAGTCGGCCGTTCTCGGCCAGCACGGTCCCGAGCACCGGAGTGCCGGATCCCTCCAGGATGCGCAGCGCTGCCTTCAGGTGCTCCATCCGGGCCGCTCCCGGCGGCACGACGAGCACCACCCCGTCGGTGGCACTGGCTGCCAGAGCGCCATTCGCGTCGCCCTGCAGCGCAGGGCCGTCGACGATGACGAGGTCGACCAGGGACGCGAACTTAGGCAGCTGCTCCAGGTAGATGCCGGACTCGGCCAGTCCCGAGGGAATCGGGGGCCCGGCGGTAACCACCTGCAGGCCCGGAATGGCGGGCGTGGCACGTAGCAGAGACGCCGGATCTGCTCCGCTCAACACGGTCGAGCTCAGGCCCTGGCTGTTGTCCAGGCCGAAGAGCTCGTGCAGTCCCGGATGCCTCGCGGCACCGTCCACTAGAGCCACGGTCAGGCCGACCTCGGCCACCGCCGCGGCCAGGTTCACCGCCACGGTAGTCTTGCTCTCGCCCTGGATGAGACTGGTGACGGTCACTGAGCGCATCAGGTGGCCTGTCCCGCGCAGGAAGTTGGTCCGCAGCGCTCGCCAGCTGTCTTGCGGGACACTGCCATCCCGGTCAGCGAGGATGGCGGCCATGTCCAGCTGCTCGCTCACATCGGGGACGGTCCCGAGATCAGGTAGGCGCGTCATGTCCGTGAGCTGCCCGCCGTTGTTCGCGCCGCTGAATAGCCGATCCCACACCAGTCCCGCGGCCAGCCCGAGGATGGCGGCCAGCATCAGCAACGCGGCCAGCACGACCTTGAGACTCGGGCCCGCCGGCTTGCTGGGCAAAGTCGGAAACTCGTATATCCGGGTAGTGACGACGCCGTTGTTCTTCAGCTGAGTCACGAAGGCAGCCAGCGTTCTCGCGGCGACCTGCTGGGCCTGAATGGCGCTCGGGAGCTGGGCCACGATGGTGATGATGGCAGCGCTGGAGGTTGACTCGGCGTGGACATCGCTCTCCAGCTGGCTGCCCGAGACCGCAAACGGCAGGCTCAGCGCCACCTGGTCGAGAAGTATCGGGCTGGAGACCAGCTGAACATAGGTCGGGATAAGACTGGAAATCAGATTGGAATAGTTGGGAAGGACGCTGGAGTTGGTCGTGATGGGCAGTAGGGCGACCGAGGCGGTCGACTGGTAAACCGGCTTACGCATGACCAGCAGCCCGACGCCGCCCAGATAGACCACAGCGGCGACGACCAGGCAAACCATCTTGCGGCGCCAGAGGACCCGGGCCACGCGCGGTGGCGTTACGGCGTTGCTAGATTCACTGAACCTCAACTGACCTTCTTCTGTCCCTTCTCTTCCCAGGTGTCCGAGGCGGCGTTTCGCGGCCGATCAGCCGGCCGAGCACCAAGCTTCCGCCAGACCCCTATTATCCCCTCTATCGAGCGCTGCAGAGAGTATTCCTCGACGACCCGCTTTCGGGCCTCCAGCCCCAGCCGCCTGCGCCGTTCCGGGTCGGCGAGCAGGGCATCGACCGATTGGGCCAGGGCCTGTGGGTCGTCGACAGGGATGATCTGGCCGCCTCCGCCCAGGGCCGAGGTACCGGCCACCCCGGTGGCGACGATGGCGGCACCGCACGCCATGGCTTCGAGCAGGATCAGTGCCATCCCGTCGTAACGCGACGGGATAACGACCACATCGGCCGCTCGCAGGTCGGGCGACGGATCTGGGTGGAAGCCGACGAACTCGACCCGGTCGGTCAGGCCCAGGACACTGGCCTGTCGCTCGATCGCAGGCCGGTCCTCGCCACCTCCGACCAGACGCAGGCGAACCCTAGGTGTCCGCATCAGGGCGAGCGCGGCCACGGCCACGTCTGGCGCGCGCTGATGACACAGCCGCCCGACGCAGACAAGCAGCGGGTCATCTGTCCGGCCGGCAACCGGTCCCGGCGGGCAGAAGTGGGTGGTGTCGACACCGTTGGGATTAACTTCGATCCGGTCTGGTCGGCAGCGCAGCATGGCCTGGCCTTGCAACCGCTCCTCAGCGGAGACGGCCACGACCACCGTCGTCACCGGCATCATGATCTGCTCGATGAGCCGGTAAGCAGGCGCGAGCCGCCCTCCGACGAGCCATGACCAGGCATGCGGGGTGAACACGCTAGCGGGCCGACGGCGTCCTAGGCTGGCCAGCGCCAGCCTTCCGACCGCCCCAGCCTTAGAGGAGTGCAGGTGAACAAGGTCGCTTGACCGGGCCAATCGGCGGATCCGGGCTATGGCCAGGACGTCGCTGGGGTGGGGCGATCGCCGCATCTCGACGCGCTCCCACGCTGCTCCTCTTTCCTGGGCCCAGGAAGCCAGATCGCCACCGGCCGGGCAGGCCACAGTGATCTTGTAACCCCTGTCGACGGCAGCCTGGACCAGGTCTCGCACACAGATGGCCACGCCGGACACCGTCACCTGAGAGACAATCAGAACGCGACCGCGTTCTGCGCTCGAATGATTCCATAGCCCACGGCCGCGTGCCGGACTCACTCACTGAAGAGGGGCATTACCCAACAGCCTCCTTCCGCAACGTGCAAATGCATCCATCGGTGGCCCAGCGACGTTCTGCGTCTACACGCGACGCCCATATTGATTTCGAGGAGGAATTCGTCGGTAGCCGCAGCATGTCCCCCTATTCGGGAAGCTCAGAGCTGGCAGGTGCCAAGCCGGAAGCTTGCCGCAGGCGAGCGCCATTCAACGCCATCGCCGCAGCCCAGGGCCCCCTGTCCCCCTCGTTCTGATATAGGCCTTACCGCGTGCTGGATCTGACGATCACCGCTTGTAGACAATTTATCACTCATTTAGATGAGAAGACTAGCCCCGATCTTTATGCCCCTTGCGTTGCGGAAGGTGCGGAGATAAACCAGTGGGACAGATGTTGCCCAACTGATGGCCGGTGGCCGTTCACGGCATTTCGCGAATCATGGCCAGCTCCTGTCGATGATCCACTGGACCAGTTCGCGAATAAACTTGGGGGCAGTCCAGAGATCGCGGCCTGCACGGCCGCGTCGTCCGGCGCCGAAGCCGTGCCATTGTGAACTGTGTCTCATTATGTGGATAGCTAGTATCACTATATGAGCAATCCAGCTAGCTCTCCCGAGCCGTCCCCCAGCCCGTCGTCCGCTGGCCTTCCGCCCCCGGCCCAGAACGGCAGGCGCTGGCTCATCCTGTTCGTCGGCCTGATCGCCATGATCGCCGGGTGCACCTTCCAGTACGGGCTCC
>Ga0208219_1000072_pt1 | contig 45141 bp, 37 predicted proteins | sample NGESurshal072012_7_FD_184469 | JGI IMG/M metagenome (GOLD analysis project Ga0208219, IMG submission 184469) | Arctic peat soil microbial communities from Barrow, Alaska - NGEE Surface sample 53-2 shallow-072012 (SPAdes) | ecosystem: Environmental > Terrestrial > Soil > Wetlands > Peat ... | reverse complement strand
ACGCCGCCGACGCCGCCGACGCCGCCGACGCCGCCCACCCCGCCCACGCCGCCGACCCCCCCGACACCGGTCCCGACGCCAGTGCCCACCCCGGTGCCGACACCCGTGCCGACACCAGTCCCGACACCAGTCCCGACCCCTGTCCCGACGCCGGTGCCGACACCAGTCCCGACACCGGTGCCGACACCAGTCCCGACGCCGGTGCCGACACCAGTCCCGACCCCACCGCCAGGTCCGCCGCCAGGTCCGCCACCGGGTCCGCCGCCTGGCTCGACCGGCGCGACGACACAGGCCGCGGCTGAGAAGCGGACGCCGCTGGCGCCCAGACGTCAGCAGAAACGGCCGCGCGGGTGACGTCCGCCAGACGCATCAGATCCCGCAGCCACTCGGTGCGGCTATCCCGTCAATAATCTTTCGCGAAAGGATGGTTGATGAGCGAGTCTGGGCAGCGAACGTGTGACGTCGGCGGTAACCGGCGGCACACGTTCGCTCCTATTGAAGTGGCGGACGTGCAGACAGCTGACGCGATCCCCTACGCGTGGCAGCGCTGGGCGGTCGCGCAGCTCGTCCTGGGCCGCTCGGTGCAGGACGTGATCGCCGACATGACGTCCCATGGCCTGAGTGCAGAAGCTTCTTATGCGGCATGCCTCGACCTTTCCAGTCACCCGGCAGTAGAGGTCGCTCGCTGGTCCGCCGAGCGCCTGGCCAAGCTGGAGTCAGTGCTCAGCATGCGCCAGCAGCTGCGCGATATGACCGGCGTCGGCTCTGAGGTGGAGCGCCGGTCTGGCGTATCGGGTCGGGAGTTCATGGAGGACTACTACTCGGCCAACCTGCCCGTCGTTCTCACCGATGTCTGCGATGAATGGTCGGCCGTGAACATCTGGTCGCCGTCGTACCTTGCCCGGTCGATCGGGTCGGAGCCGGTGGAGGTTATGACCGGCCGTGATAGTGACGAGCATTTCGAGGTCAACTCAGGGCGCCACCAGTCGACGATGCCTTTCGATCAGTACATCGCGCATGTCATGGACACTGCCTGGAGCAATGACGAATACCTGGTGGCCAACAACCATTTCCTCGAGCAGCCGGCCGCAGCCTGCCTGTGGTCGGATTTCGCGATCGACGAGAGGTATCTCGACCCGAGTCGAACAAGCGGAACGGTGTTCCTGTGGTTCGGTCCGGGCGGAACCGTCACCCCCTTGCATCATGACGTGTCCAATGTGCTGTTCGTTCAGGTATATGGCCGTAAGCTGGTCAGGCTCGTAAGCCCGCTGGAATCGCATTGCGTCTACAATGACGTCGGCGTGTTCAGCCAGGTCGATGCTGCTCAGCCCGACCTGGCCGCGCATCCGCTGTTCGCGCGCACTCGCCCGTTCAATGTGTTGCTCGAGCCAGGGCAGGCCCTCTTTATCCCAGTCGGCTGGTGGCATCATGTCACGGCGCTGGACACGAGCATCAGCCTGTCCTTTACCAACTTCCGCTGGCCGAACGCGTTCGAATGGCGCCATCCCCATATCATGCGTTGACCACGGCGGGTAACGCAGGGATCGACGGGACGGAGGCGCGTACGCGATGCGATTCCTGTTCTGCACGCGACCGTACCTCGGGCACTTGTATCCCATGGTGCCCTTGGCGCGAGAACTGCTGCGGCACGGCCACCGGGTCGTGGTGGCGAGCTCCGCTGAACTGGAGTCGGAGGTCGTCGCCGCGGGGCTGGAGTTCCGCTGTGCCGGACTGCATCCGGGCACTCAACTGCCCCGCCCGGCAGACGAGTCGCGCCGAGCCGCCGGGTTCTCTAGCGGCATCTTGCAGTCGAAGGTTCACGATCTCTGCGCGACCGAGCGTGCCGACATCGTCGTGCGAGAGCCAACTGATCTCGCAGCCGGGATCGCTGCGGAGGTGAACTCGACGCCCTCCGTGGTGCTGGGCCGATCCCACCACATCAGCACTGCCAACTGGAGAGGATTGCTCGACGGCGACCTCGACCGAGTGCGGGCCGAGGCAGGTCTTCCGCCAGACCCTCAGTTGTCCCGTCTCTCGGGCGAGATCTACCTCGACACGGTCCCGCCGTGGTTCCAGATCACGCCTCCCAGCGTGACGCATTACGCTGCCGTCGACGGGGGGAGCTACGACGGCGCATCCAGCGAGCCGCAGCACTACCCTCGCATGCCCTATGCCTATGTCAGCCTCGGAACGGTCTATCACGGCGATGTCGAGTTCTTCCGCGTGGCGATAGCCGCCCTGCGCGAGCGCGGCATCGGAGCCATCGTCGGCGCCGGCTCGGAAGCCTCCGCTGCCGCTCTCGCTCCGCTGGCTGCCGACGACTGCGTAATCCGGGAATTTGTGCCGCAGTCCCAGGTGCTCTGCGGTGCGGACCTCGTCATCTGTCATGGCGGGTACAGCACCGTCATCGGCGCTATCAAGGCGGGGCTGCCGTTGGTGTGCGTACCGCGCGGGTCCGACCAGGCCGCCAACGCGCTTCAATGCGAACGCCTCGGCGTCGCCGCCCGCCTGTCACCGGCCGGCTGGAACCCCCAGGCCGCGACCGCGGCGATCTCACGACTGGTAGATGATGACGGGCCAGCCGAACGTGCCCGGGCCCTAGCCGACCACGACGACCAGCTCCCGTCGCTTCAGGACGTCGCCAACTTCCTCGAAGACCTGCCGGCTCTTGTTGCCGACGGTGAGAACTCGATACAGCACCTGAAAGAACTCGCAGCCAGCCGGGCTCGAGATTACCGGGTCGTCAATCGGGCGGGCTGGCAGCTTCTATCGCGGCGGCGGAGCGCCGCATCTCGACCCAGCCTGCCGGGCGCCTCCGCTGATGCTCGCCGGGTCCTCGACCCCCAGGGCTGGCTGCCGTGGCAGCGATTCCGGACTGTCCTGTGCCTGGGCGCGGGCGGTGGACAGCAAGGTCCCGTGTTCGCGAGCCTCGGATACGAGGTGCTCGTGGCGGATCTCTGCGGCGAGCAACTGCGACGCGATCGCGAGGCCGCCACCGAGCAGCGACTCTCGATCGAGACACTGCAAGCCGACATGTGCGACCTCGCGGCACTGGGGCGGCGGCAGTTCGATCTGGTCTACCAGGCCGTTTCCACTTGCTATGTCCCTGACCTGCCTACCCTGTACCGCGAGGTCGCGGCGCACGTCCGCCCGGGCGGCTGGTACTGGTCCCAGCATTACAGTCCCGCCCATCTGCAACTCGACTCAGCGAAACCATGGGATGGCACGGCCTACCGGATCGCACACCCTTACATCGAGGGACACCGGATACCCTGGACGACTGACGTGGGCGACCGAACCATCTCGATCAGCCACTACCTGCACGGGCTTGGCGCGCTCGCGGGCGGCATTTGTCAAGCGGGCTTCGTCCTTGAACAGGTCGGGGAATCCGAGCCAGCCCCCGGGCCTTCGCAGCCGGGGGACCCCGCGCACCTGGCCAGATACTTCCCGGCATTCTTGACGGTGCTCGCTCGCCGTCTGCCTGCGTGATGCGAATGTCGGCGGAGCCGGGCGAGTCGCGCGGAGTGCTAGTCGTCGGAATGCATCGCAGCGGCACCTCCGCGGTCACTCGTATTCTCAATCTCCTCGGACTGCCGTTGTGTGACCCAAGCGACCTCATGCCCCACATCAACGGGAATCCGACGGGTCACTGGGAGAGCCGGACCCTGATGTGGCTCAACGAGCGGCTGCTGGCGGAGATCGGCGCGCGCTGGAATGTCCTCCCCGGTATCGAGGGGCCTGTCGCAGCCTGGCACGCGCTAGCCCGGCACGCCCCCGAGGCGCGCCGCACGTTCCTGCGCCTGCACCCAACACCTGCCTGGGTATGGAAGGATCCGCGGCTATGCATCCTGCTCCCATTCTGGCGAACGGTCCTGGCCTGTGATCCGCCGATCGTCCTTGTCCTGCGGCACCCTCTGGAGATCTCCGCGTCCCTCTCCGCGCGGGACGGGCTGGAGCCAGCGCACGCCCTCCGGCTGTGGGAGCAGAGTCTCCGCCATGCGCTGCTGGGCTGCACAGGAGCTCCCCTGTACGCCATCAGCTATCCGCAGCTCCTCGTCGACCCGCTGGGCGTCTGCCACGGCCTAGCCAGCTTCATCGAAGCTCTCGGGTTTCGTATCTACCCCAATGATGACGCGATTAGGAAATTCTTGAGCCCGCAGCTGCGGCACACCGCCTTTGACGCCAGCGACACCGCCACGCTGACTCCTTCCCAGCAGCGATTGCTAGGTGTTCTGCTGACTGTCAATGGACCGTACGATCGATTCGATCCGCCACCGATATGAAACCAGCGGCCGGGCAAAGGCCATCATGACGGAAATCCCGCGCTTAATTTGGACCCTTTGGCTGCAGGGCTGGGAGACCGCACCTCCGATCGTGCGAGCTTGCCGTGCGACCTGGGAGAACCGTAATCCAGGCTGGGAGGTGCGAGCGCTTACGCAAGAATCGCTCGGGGAATACCGCTCGGTCGTGCCGCCGATCTGGCCGGGAATCCCGCGGGCCGCCTACAGCGACCTGGTACGCGTGAACCTCCTGAGCAGGTTCGGCGGCGTCTGGGCTGACGCCACTGTGTACTGCACCCGGCCGCTGGCCGGGTGGATTGACGACGCAACGTCGTCAGGCTTCTTTGCCTTTCGCCCGGCTCAGCCCCGCATGCTCTCAACCTGGTTCCTCGCCGCGCGCCAGGACAGCTACCTGCTCCGGGCCTGGGCCGACCTGGCCAACCAGTACTGGGTGGACCGGACCGCCCTTGGGGAGTACTTCTGGCTCCATCAGCTCTTCGCCGACGCGTGCTCCGGCGACATGCAGATCAGACGATGCTGGGATGCGGTCCCGCATATGCCGGCCGGAGGCCCGCACTTGTTCGTTCCGCAAGAGATACGTCTCAGCTGGCCGCTGGAGGACAGCACGCGTGCCCGGCTGCTGGGCGCCGTCGATCCGGTTTACAAGCTGTCGCATAGAGGCCCGCAGGAGTACCCCGCCGGATCTGTCGGCGATTTCCTCGTCCGCTGGGCTGGCACGGGTCGCATCCGGCCGACTCCCTGACGAGTGCCTTCTTCGCCGGCAGAGGGTGCGCCTGGCCGCGCGAGCTGCGCATACTGGCCCGATGCCAGTGACTTTGCATCACGTTGTTGTAGACGCCCACGACCTGCCCGGCCTGGCGCGTTTCTGGGCTCAGGCCCTGCACTGGACGGTCCTGTCGGAGCGTGAGCGCGAGGTCGTCATCGGGCCGAGCGACAATGCGCCCGTCGGCATGTGCTTCATGCCCGTGACCGACGTCAAGACGGTGAAGAACCGCGTCCACCTCGACCTGACCACCAGGGCCGAGGACAGGGACGCCGAGATCGAGCGCCTCGTCGCGCTCGGCGCGCGCCGCGTCGACATCGGACAGACCGGCGAGGAGGCGTGGACAGTTCTCGCCGATCCCGAGGGGAACGAGTTCTGCGTGATCCGCCCGAAGACCACTCTCACCCGCTAAGCGTCCAGCTCAGCGGCCGTCGTCTGCCTGGATGCGTTCCAGCGTGCGCCGGCCCATCCGGCTCATGGCCGGGTTGCTCTGGGCGTAATACCAGACTGCCCCCATCGCCTGCTCGAAGGCCCACGCCCGGCCGCGTTCCCACTCGAGGCCAGCACACCCGAGATTGTCGCGGAGCACCTGCCGCGGACCAGCCTCGAGCAGATGCCAGGCAGCGACGAGATCCAGCGCAGGGTCAGCCGGTCCCAGGTCGCCGACGTCGATAACCCCGGAAAGGCGGCCGCCGGAGACGAGCACATTGCCGGGAATCAGATCACAATGGCTCATCACGTCACCACCCGCGCTGCGTGGCAGCACGCGCATGCCTTCCCACATCCGGCGCAGCCGCCGCACGTCCAGGAGCTGGCCGCTGCGCTCGAAGCAGGTCTTCATCCACGCGTCGTGGGATCGCAGGTCGCCTCCGCGGCCGTGCCCGCTGAACGTGCGGCCACCCGTGTCGATCGAGCGGACACCGCCGATGAACTCGGCTAGGTCATGCGCAAACGCGACGGATTGGCCCGGGTCCTTATCTGTGGCGGTTATCCCGGGCAGCCAGGTCTGCACTAGCCACGGAAGCGGGTAGCCCGCTCCGGGCTCGCCGAGCGCCACGGGCTCGGGCGTGCGGAATCGCGTCCGCCCGGCCAGCTTGCTGGCCGCTCTCGCCTCGGATGCCAGCCGTCGGCGCGTCGCTCCCGGATCGCCGGGCTCTAGAGCGAACCGGGCGCCGAACTGGTTGCCGATGCGGAAAATGGCGTTCACTGTCCCCTGAGAAACCAGAGGCCGGATGGCCAGGCCCCGCCACCGGGGGAACTGCTGCTCCACCAGTTCGCGCACCGTCTCGGGCGAGACGGCGCGCTGGTTGGCATGCATGTCCACGCCGCCAGCGTTGCGCGCCCGATCTTCGGCTGCAACCGGCTTCCGCCGCGCCCGCCCACTCGCCCCTGTGCTTCTGCGCCCCAGCGCGGCAGGCGCTGCAAGGGTTGCGCTCACTCTTGCGTTATTGCGCAAGAAGCTAATGCAAGTATGCAGTCTTTTGACAATTGGTAAAAATTATCAGACACAGGCCTTGTAAGGCCAGTCATACCAGCCTTACTGTCAGTTCACTCGCGGCGTCCGCTTGGCCTCGAGTGTCGTCAGGTGCCCCCGGAGAGAGGCAAGTATTCGATGTCACGGAGCAGCACAGGAGCTGAACCAGCGTGGTCGAGCAGGCGACGGCGAAAGGCCGCCGCGATGGTAGTAACGGTGGCTACGGTCGGTCTGAGCATCGTCTCCGGCAGCCCGGCCTTCGCTAGTGCCGGCGCAGTCGCCGCTTCGGGCCCCGTAGTGACGCGCGCCGCCCTCGACCCGTCGCTTGTCTCGGGCCGGGGAGCCGACCCCGGCTTCGTCGAGCAGGAGGCGGAGAACGCCGCGACGAACGGCACGATCATCGGCCCGAGCACGACCGCGTACACCCTGCCAGCGGAGGCGTCCGGCCGGTCGGCGGTCAGCCTGACGCCGGGGCAGTACGTCGAGTTCACGCTGCCAGCAGCGGCCAACGCGATCAACGTGCGCTACAGCATCCCGGACGCGCCCGCCGGCGGCGGGATCACCGCGCCGCTCGACGTCACGGTAGACGGCCGCCATCACCAGACCATGACCCTGACGTCGCAGTACGCCTGGCTCTATAACGAGTATCCGTTCTCCAACGACCCGGACGCCGGGCCGCTGCACCCCGACTGGTGGACCACCGAGTGCAGCTGCGTTCCTAACGCCACGACGCCCGCACCGGTGTTCCCCACGCCGTTCCGCCCCAACCACTTCTATGACGAGCAGCGCTTGCTGCTGGGCCGCGCGTACCCCGCGGGCGTCAAGGTGCGGCTGACCGTTCCCGCCGGGAGCGACGCTGCGACGACCACCATCGACCTGATGGACTCCCAGCTCGTCGCGCCGCCGAAGTTCGACTGGCTCGCGGCGAACGTGCTGCTGTTCGGAGCCGATCCAACCGGCAGGCGGGACTCCGCCGACGCGTTCGACCGGGCCATCGCGTTCGCCCAGCGCGCGCATCTCAAGGTGTATGTCCCGCCGGGCCGGTACCAGGTCGACCGGCACATCATCGTCGACAACGTGACCATCGAGGGCGCCGGCAGCTGGTACACCATCATCTTTGGCCACCAGGTCGACCTGAACCCGCCGGCCCCCGACGGCTCGGTGCATACCGGCGTCGGCTTCTACGGCAAGGACGCGTCGGTCGGCGGGAGCACCAACGTGCACCTGTCCGGCTTCGCCATCGAGGGTGACGTCCGTGAGCGCATCGACACTGACCAGGTGAACGGCATCGGCGGCGCGCTGAGCAACTCGACCATCGACGGCCTCTACATCCACCACACCAAGGTGGGCATCTGGCTGGATGGCCCGATGAACAACCTGAAGATCACCAACAACGTCATCGTCGACCAGATCGCCGACGGCATCAACTTCCACACCGGGGTCACGAACTCGGTCGTGTCGAACAACTTCATCCGCAACACCGGCGACGACGGCCTGGCCATGTGGTCGGAGAAGGCGCAGGACGCCAACGACACGTTCGACCACAACACCGTGCAGACGCCGGTGCTGGCGAACGGCATCGCCGTCTACGGCGGTACCGACAACACGATCTCGAACAACCTCATCGCCGACCCGATCCGCGAGGGCAGCGGCATCCAGGCGGGGTCCCGCTTCGGCTCTCAGCCGTTCACCGGGCACCTGTGGATCACGAACAACACCACGGTGCGGGCCGGCACGTTCGAGCTGAACTGGAAGATCGGCCTCGGCGCCATCTGGATCTACGCACTCGAGAGGAGCATCAACGCCGACATCGAGGTGGCCGGAGACAACTTCCTCGACAACACCTACAACGCGATCATGCTGGTCTCCGACTTCTCCGTGAAGGACCTGTACTCGATCACGAACGTCCACTTCACCGACATCAAGGTCGACGGCACCGGCACCTCGGTGGTCAGCGCCCGGACCGCCGGGTCGGCGTCCTTCCAGAATGTCGTGGCTCGCAACGTCGGCGCGGTAGGCGTCAACAACTGCGGGTCCTTCAACTTCACCCCCGCCGGCTCGGAATTCTCGCTGACCGACCTCGGCGGCAACACCGGAGGCGGCACGACCGGCCCGTGGCTCGCCCCCTGGGAGCTACCGAACACGATCACCTGCAACGATCGCCCGCCGGTCGTCCCGCCGCCGCCGCCGTCCTCGTGGTGACCGGCAACTGATTCCGTTACTCCTGAAGTTTGCTGATCAAGGCGAGGGCCGCCTGGCCGGGTGGAGTGCACCAGGCCAGGCGGCCCTCGCGCCATGGGCCTGGGCGAAAGCCGGACGGACACGTATGATTCGGTCATGACGGAGCAGGTCCGCGTCTGTTTCGAGGGGGAAGGCTCCGGTGTCGGCGAGCTGACCTGGGGTCAGTACGACATCTGGCCGTCTATGCAGTCCCAGGGCTCGTCGTTCAGCATCGGCGGGGTATTACCTCTGCCGCCGGGCACTACGGTCCAGGACGTCGCGGCCGACTTGCGGTTCATCGCGGGGCGGCACCCGTCCTTACGCACGCGGCTCCGGTTCGATGACGACGGCCGCGCGTGCCAGGTGCTCGCGAGTTCCGGGGAGATACCGCTGGAGGTCATTGACGCGGACGATGCCGAGCCGGCGCAGGCCGCGGCGGCGCTGCACCGCCGCTGGGATGAGACGGTCTTCGACTACGCCGGGGAATGGCCGATCCGCTGGGGGGTGACTGTGTCGCGGGGCGCCGTCACGCACCCGGTGTCGGTGATCTGCCACCTCGCGGCCGACGGCGCGGGCGTGCTGGCGCTGCTCGCTGACCTGAACGGCCGTGACCCGGTGACCGGCCTGGCCAAGGGACCGGTGCGGGCGATCCAGCCGTTAGAGCAGGCCCGGCTGCAGGCCACGCCGTCTGCGCTGCGGCAGAGCGACGTGGCACTGCGGTATTGCGAGCGGCTGCTCAGGACGATCCCGGCACGCCGGTTTCCCGACTCCGCCGATCCGCGGCGGCCGCGCTTCTGGCAGGTGTTCTTGAACTCGCCAGGGCAACGTGCAGTACGAATTCTGCGCCGACACCCACCACGTGTCGCCCGCCGACATGGAGTCATGCGTGCGAGGGCTGGAAACCGTTCTCGTGGCCGCGGCCCTCGACCCGGCCGCTCCCACCGGCGTCACTGAGCTCCGTTAACAGCCCTTCAGCGGGCCGCCAGCGCGCGGACTCCAGGTGATTTCATCGGAGGCGTTGTACAGGCCCCGGTACAGCAAGCGCCTGCCGGTTCCGTCCGGGTTCACGATGTAGGCGCTTGTCCGGGCGCCCACCTTGGCCAGGAAGATGACCTGGCCGCCGGGGGTCCAGGTCGGGCTGGAACTCGACCAGGAGCGTGGACTCACCGCGTGTGCGCCCGTCCCGGTCGCGCTGGCGACCTGGATAACTCCGGTGGAGTACGGATTGGCCACGAAAGCGATGAGTTTCCCGTCTGGGGACCACGACGGTCCGTCGAATCCGGGGGCGCCATGAGTGAGTGCAGTGACGTCGCGCCCGGCTGCGTTCATCGTGTAGATCTCCGAGGAATTCTGCGCGTGATACGAGCGGACGAAGGCCAGCCGATTGTTCCCCGACCATGCCGGAGCGCCGTCCACGTACGCGGCGGTGGGCACCGTCAGGCGCCGGAGCCCGGTGCCGCCGGCGCCGACGGCGTCGATGCCCCCGCCCGCAGGCGAGAAGGCGACCTGGCTCCCGGCCGGAGACCAGGACGGGCTGCTGCCGTTGATGCCGTTGGTGAGCCGGGTTAGCCGGCAGCCTTTCACGCTGAGTTCATACAGGTCGTATTGCCCGTCACCGGGTCCGTAATAGCCGCGGAAGGCCAGCAGGCGCCCATTGGGCGACCAAGCCGCGTCCCACAGCGGGTATATGCCGCTGAGAGTCTGCTGACCGATGCCGTCCGGGCGCATCAGGCAGATAGTGGTTCCGCATTCGTAGGCGACCTCCCCGCCAAGCTGCTTCGTCCACGGTGGAAGCGGCGAGCCGACGCCACCGAAATTCTTGCTGACGCTGAGCCCGAGCGGGGTTACCGGCCCGGACGGGATGGCGGTACTGCCGCTGTGCTCCGCCGGAGCGCGCGCCGCGGGCCGCAGCACGGCGGCCGGCACGATGATCGCCGCGGCGACCACCGCGATGAGCGCTCCGATGCCGGCGGTGTGCGCAGCCCGCTGGCGGCGCGCTTCCCGGCGAACATGCCGCATCGGATCCGGCCAGGGCGTCAGGTCGCGTCCCGGATCATGCAGCGCCCTGCGGATCCGCTCTTCCAGGTCAGTCATGTGGGGCTCCGCTTGCTGGTTGCCTGGCCGGGTCGGGGTCCTCGAGGATGCCGGCCAGGCGCCGGAGGGCGCGGGCGGACTGGCTCTTGACCGTCCCGGCGGAGGTCCCCATGATCGCGGCGATCTCCTGCTCGGACTTGTCCTCGTAGTAGCGCAGGATCACCACTGCACGCTGCCGGGGCGGGAGCAGCGCCAGCGCGCGCCAGACCTCATCGCGATCATCGACGCGGTGAATCTCGTCCTCGGCCAGCGCCGGGCCAGCCGGACTGGCGCTGGCCACCTCGTTGGCGAAGCCGGGGCGGCGGTACCACGAGGCGTACCTGTTGACCATCACCTTGCGGACGAAGGCCGGCAAGTTGTCGATCCGGCGCAGTCGCCACGCCCGCCATGACCGGCCCAGCGCGATCTGCACCAGGTCTTCCGCCGCGGCCCGGTCGCCGGTCAGCACATGGCCGAAGCGCAGCAGGCCGGGCAGCGCCCCGGCTACGAACTCCTCGAACTCGTCCTGGCTAGCCACCTGCGACCAGCTCTCCGGTCGTCATACCCGGCCACGACTAACGGAGCTCTCGCCAGCCAGCCATGAGAACGGCCCGGCTGCTGCATCCATACTCCTATGACCTCACGACACCCGGCAGAGGTTGTCATCTGCCGGAAAAGAAGCTGTCATTTTGCTGAGAAAATGTGGGGGAGCCGCATCAGACACCGGAGGAGGCCCCCCATAGAGATCGAGATCGTGTCCATGGCCGCCGAGCACGCGGCGCCGGTCCTGGCCATCTACCAGGCCGGAATCGATGAGGGCAACGCGACCTTCGAGACGAAGGCCCCGGACTGGGCGGAGTTCAGCGCTGGCAAGCTGGCCGTCCACCGTTACGTGGCGCTCGCCGCGGGCGATGTCGTCGGCTGGGTGGCCGCGTCGGCGGTGTCCGGGCGCTGTGTCTACGCCGGCGTGGTCGAGGATTCCGTCTACGTCCACGCCGGCGCCCGTGGCCAGGGCGCCGGCCGCCGGCTCCTTGAGTCGCTGATCGGCTCGACCGAGGCTGCGGGCATCTGGACTATCCAGGCCGGGATTTTCCCCGAGAACACCGCTACCGCTGCGCTGCACGCGGCAGCCGGGTTCCGCGTGGTCGGCACCAGGGAACGGCTCGGCCAGCACCACGGCCGCTGGCGGGACGTCGTCATGCTCGAGCGCCGCAGCCCGGTCATCTGATCTCAGCTGGCCAGCAGCGCGGCGATCGCGATCTCGGCTTCCGCTGGTGCGGGGAGGACCGCGGGCAGCACGGGAATGTCCGGCAGCTGTCCCGCCGACTCATAACGCGTGATCAGGCGCGGGTCGATGTAGGAGGCGCGGGCCACGGCCGGGGTGTCGCCGAGCCAGCTCGCCACTTCCCGGACGCTCGAGGCGATGACGGCCTTGCGCCTGGCCGGGGTCGGCGCGGGCCCGGCATTGGCCAGCACGAGCGCCATGAGCACGGTGGCGTTCCAGGTGCGGAACTCCTTGGCGGTGAAATGGCCGCCCGCCCGCCCGGCGATGTACTCGTTGACGTGCTGGGAGTGCAGCGGGCGCCAGGAGTCACCGTCCTGGTAGCAGAACAGGGTGGGCAGGCCGTTGTCGGTCTGCGCCAGTGCTCGCACGGTCGGCAGGACCACCCGGTCCTGGACGACAATCGTCCGGTGCTTGCCCCACTTGGCGATGTAGTCGAACATCATGCCGTCGCGCGTCAGCCGGACGTGCTGCTTCATGAGCGTCGTGGCCCCGTAGTGGTGGTCCAGCTCGGCGTACCGCTCGCCGCCGATGCGGAACAGGCCCAGGTCGATCAGCCGGACGACCCCGGCGACGACGCGCTCCCGGCTCAGCCGGCGGTGCCGCAGGTCGGCGACGGCGGCGGTCCGCAGCCCGGGCAGCGCACCGGCGAACCGCAGCATGTGCGCGAACTTCTGCGCGTCGCGCTGCTCTCGCCACACCCGGTGGTACAGGTACTGGGTCCGGCCCCGGCCGTCCACCCCGGTGGCCTGGATGTGACCAAGCGGGTCCGGCGAGATCCAGACGTTCTCCCAGGCTGGCGGGATCCTCAGCGCGCGGATGCGGTCCAGCGCCTGGGCGTCGGTGATCTGCGCGCCGGACGGGTCGAGATACCGGAAGCCGTCCGGTTCCCGGACACGGCTGATGCCGGGATGGTGCGGATCGCTTCGCGCCAGCCCCTCGACCGCAGCTGCCAGCGACGATGCCTCGGGGACCATGACCACCTAGCGTAGGCGGCACTGTCCGGGCTGCAGATCAACAGGGCTGGTAGCCGGGCAGGAGGAGGCTTGACGATGCCCCTGGGGCAGGGGGAATCATCGGCCACGTGATAGCGGACTCCCCCCGGAAATTTCTCACCACCGGCGAATTCGCCCGGCAGACACGGCTGACAGCCAAGGCCCTACGGCTCTATAACGAGATCGGTCTGCTCGGGCCGGCCGACCTGGACGCAGCGAGCGGGCATCGCCATTACGGAGCCGATCAGGTTCGCACCGGCCGGCTCATCGGGATGCTGCGCGGCGCTGACCTGAGCCTGGCCGAGATCGGGCTGCTGCTCGCCGATCTGCCCGGGGAGCGTGAGCTCGCCAGCAGGCGGCTCGACCGTCACCTGATCGAGCTGGAGGCTCGCCACACGAGCCGCCGGTTCCTGATCCGCCATATCCGCGCCATCCTCAGAGAGGAAGACTACGAGATGTTTGCTATCCGGACCCGCCATGTGCCCGCCCAGCGAGTGATGTCGATCCAGCGCCGGCTGCGGGCGCCGGAGACCGCCGCCTTCGTCGAGGAGGCCAAGGCGGCTTTCGCGGACTATCTCGGCGGCGTGGCGCCGACCGGGCCGTTCACCCTGATCTTCCACGGAATCGTCGACCACGAGAGCGACGGGCCGCTAGAGGCGATTGTCGGCTGCCCCGACGAGGTGCAGGTGACCGCTCTCATCGGCGTTCGCACCCGCTCGGGTACGGCCGATGTCGTCTCGGCCGGGTTATCCCTGCGCCGGGTGGCGGGACAGCTCGCCGCCCTGCCGCCCGCCATAGGGACGGCCGTGATCGGCGAACTCCTCGCGGTAGTAAGTAAGGGTCCAGGGGCCGAGCTCGATCCGGTCGCCGGTGTGCAGGGCCTGAGCGCCCATCGGCTGGCGGTCCACGCGGCTCCCGGCGGAGCTCCCGAGGTCGGCGTAGACGTACTCGTCAGCCTCGTCGCGCCGGACTTCGGCGTGCCGCTCGTCGAGTCCGGCCAGGCGCAGATCCGCGCCCGGGCCACTGCCGATGACGGTCACCCCGGGCAGCAGATCGAACTCGCGCTGGCCGCCGCCGGCAGCCGCGCTGCCGCCGAGCGCGAAGATCAGCCGCGGTCGCCCGCCGCCCTGCGGGTCATGCGTGGTCGTCACCTTCATCGACGTCCCCTCTCGTGGGCCGTACTCATCAATCTGATGAACTCTAGCTATTCACATTGATTAACTGTACTAGCCAGGAATCGAGGCCGCTGGCCGGCCCTGTGGTGCCGACGGGCGACGGGCAATTACGGCTCGTGGCGAGCGGCCCGGACCGCCTGGCTGATGCGCTCGGCGGCCTCGCGCAGCTGGTCGGGGGTGCGCGCGGCGTAGCCCAGGACGAGTCCTGGTGGTCCGGGACGCTCGCGGTGCCAGGACAGCGGGTGCACCAGTACCCCCGCCAGCTGCAGGCGAGCGGCCAGGGCGTCGTCGGCGTGCCCGGGCAGGTCCGGGAACGTGATGAGGAGATGCAGGCCCGCGGCCACCCCCCGGACCCGGGCCCCGGGCAGGTGCTCGCGCAGCGCGGCGAGCAGGGCATCGCGCCGTTTCCGCTGCCGCTGGCGGACCACCCGGATGTGGCGCTCTAGCTCACCCGTGCCGATCAGGTGCGCGAGGATCAGCTGGGGGAGCGCGGGACTGCCCAGGTCACTCGCGTGCTTGGCGGCGATCAGGTCCGCGTGCAGGTGGCTCGGCGGGACCAGCCAGCCCAGGCGCAGGCCGGGAGCCAGCACCTTGGACGTGCTGCCGGCATAGGCGACTCGGTCCGGAGCGGAAGCCTGCAGCGCCGGGACCGGAGCCCGGTCGTACCGGTACTCGGCGTCGTAGTCGTCCTCCACGATGAGGCCGTCGGCCGCGGCCCAGGCCAGCAGGTCGCGGCGCCGGTGCGGGGCCAGGACAACCCCGGTGGGGAACTGGTGAGCGGGCGTGAGCAGCGCGGCCCGCACGCCGCTGCGGGCCAGCTCCTCGACCTGCAGCCCGTGGTCATCCACCGGAACCGGGACCGGCCGCAGGCCCCAGTACGCGAGCTCGTCCCGGGCGCCGCGGGAGCCCGGGTCCTCCACCCCGATCCCGGTCGTCCCCCGCTTGCACAGCACGTGCGCGAGCAGGGCCAGGGACTGGGCCACCCCCGCGACGATGATGATGCCCTCCGGACCGGCCCGCAGGCCGCGGGTCCGGGCCAGCCAGCCCGCCAGCTCCTGGCGGAGCCTCTCGTGGCCGCGCGGGTCGCCATAGCCGAGGGCGCCGGCGCTCGCCTGCCCGAGGACGGCCCGCTCAGCGCGCAACCAGGCGGCCCGCGGGAACGCCGACAGGTCAGGCACGCCGGGGGACAGATCGATCTCCGGCCGATCCGGTCCGGACGGCGGCAGCCGGGCCGGGTCCAGCCCGCCGACCGGCGTCCACCGCCAGTGGGCCGCGCGCCCGGCTCCGGGCGGCGTGGGCCGCCGCTGGAACTGCTGGCCCGAGCCCGGCGGCAGCACCCTGGTTCCCGCTCCGGGCTGCGCGCTGACCAGTCCCTCATCCCGGAGCCGCTGGTAGGCCTCGACGATCACTCCCCGCGAGACGCCCAGCTCGCCGGCGAGGACCCGGGTGGCGGGCAGCGACGTCCCGGGCGCAAGCCGCCCGTCGCGGATGCTGGCGCGCAGCGCGCCGGCCAGCCAGCTCGTGAGGCCGCGGGCGGGTGCCGCCGCCGGGCTCAGCTGCAGAAAGTCCGCCCCGCTCGCCGGATCGCGGGCAGCGGGAGCATCGAGATCCATTGGTCCACTATAAAGTCACCTGAATGGTCCTGTTCGGCGGACCATAGGACTCCTAGCGTGGCCTCGTGCCTAGTATCCGAGCTGCCGCCGGCTCCGACTGTGCTACCGCCTCGCCCCGCGGCCGGCCTGCGCCAGCTGCGCCTGCGGTCGCGGCGCCCGCGCCAGCTGCGCCTGCGGTCGCGGCGGGGGTAGCCGCCATGGTCTGCGTGGGCGGCAGCGTCGCGGTCTCGGCCGCGCTGGCCACGGGACCGCTGTTCACGGCCGAGGCGGTGCGGTACGCGCTGGCCTGCCTGCTGCTGCTCGCGCTCGGCCGGGCGAGCGGCCGGCGGCTGGTCATGCCGCGCGGCACGGAATGGCTGTGGCTGCTGGGTATCGCCGCGACTGGCCTGGTGCTGTTCAACGTCGGGCTGGTGCAAGGGGGCCGCCACGCCGAGCCGGCCGTCCTCGGCGTGGCGGTGGCCTGCGTCCCGGCCGTCCTGGCGGCGGCTGGCCCGCTGCTGGAGGGGACCCGTCCCCGGCCCGCCGCGGTGGCCGCCGCCCTGGTGGTGACCTGCGGAGCCGTCCTAGTGGCGGGCCTGGGGCGCAGCGACACTCTCGGCATCGTCTGGGCCGCAGTGGTGTTCGGCTGCGAAGTCGGCTTCACGCTCCTGGCCGTCCCGGTCCTCGGCCGGCACGGCGCCTGGGGGGTTTCGGTGCACGCCACCTGGCTCGCGGCGGTGATCTTCTGCGGGCTCGGCCTCGCGGCGGAGGGGCCGGCCGCGGTCACCCGGCTGAGCCGGGCGGACTGGCTCGCTGTCGCCTATCTGGCGGTCGCCGTCACCGCGGTGGCCTTCCTGCTGTGGTACTCCAGCGTCAGGCGGCTAGGCGCCAGCCGGGCCGGCCTGCTTACCGGCGTGGCTCCCGTGGCCGCCGCGGCGGCCGGCGTTCTGCTCGGCGGCCCGGCTCCCGGTCCGCTGGTGTGGGCGGGGATCGTGGTCGTCGCGGCCGGCCTGGCGCTCGGCCTGGCCTCGCACCCGGGCCGGTCAGGGGCGCCCACTGACGCCCTGACGCCCTGACGCGCTGACGAGATAACCGGTCGCCTGCCGGCTGCCGATGCGGTAGGTCTAGCAGCATGACTGAGCGCTATCAGCTGCGGCCCATCACGCCCGAGGAGTTCAATGCCTACGGCGAGGTGTCCGCCCAGGCGTTCAATGACAGCTCGTGGGCGGAGACGGGCGAGCAGGAGCTTCTGACCTTCGAGTTCGACCGCAGCCTGGCCGCTTTCGACGGCGACGCGATCGTCGGGACGGCGGCCGCGTACTCCTTCCGCCTCACCGTGCCCGGCGGGATCGCCGACGCCGCGGGCGTCACCTTCGTCAGCGTGCTGCCCAGCCATCGCCGGCAGGGCATCCTCTCGGCCATGATGCGCCAGCAGCTCGCCGACATTGCCGGCCGGGGCGAGGCCATCGCCGCGCTGTTCTCCTCCGAGTCAGGCATCTACGGTCGGTACGGCTACGGCTGCGCGTCCGGGCAGCTGCGGCTGACAATCCGCCGCGGCGAGGGCAAGCTCGGCCCCGGCGGCGCGGGCGGTCGGCCCGGCGCCGTCCGGCTGCGGACCGCGCCGCCTGCCCGGCTGCTCGCCGAGCTGGCCGCGGTCTACGACTCGGTGCTGCCGCACCGGCCCGGCATGACGGCCAGGGACGAGCGCTGGTGGCAGAGCCTGCTCGCCGACCCCGAGTCCAGGCGGCAGGGCATGAGCACGCTGACCTGCCTGCTGGCCGCCGATGACGTCGGCCCGCGCGGCTACGCCCTGTACCGGACTCGGTCAGACTGGGCCGAGGATGCCCTGCCCGCCGGCCTCCTGTTCGTGCGCGAGCTCATGGCTGGCGACGCCGCGGCCACCGCGGCGCTGTGGGCCGACCTGCTGACCAGGGACCTGATCACCGAGGTAGTGGCCCGGCAGCGGCCGGTCGACGACCCGCTGCTGGAGATGCTGGCCGACCGGCGCCGCGCGCGGGCTCAGCTCAGCGACGGGCTCTGGATCCGGCTCATCGACCTCAAGGCCGCGCTGTGCCAGCGGCGCTACTCCTGCCCGGTGGACGTCGTGATCGAGGTGACCGACGAGCTGCTGCCGGCCAACGCCGGACGCTGGCGGCTGCGGTGCCCGGGGGCCGCCGACGGTGCCGCGGCCAGCTGCGAGCGGACCACGGCGGCGGCCGACATCGCGCTGCCCGTCGCCGCACTCGGGGCTGGCTACCTCGGCGGCACCAGGCTGGGCGCGCTGGCCGCCGCCGGCCTGATCGCCGAGCTGACGGACGGCGCGCTGGCCGGGCTTTCGGCCGCCATGTTCGCCGACCCGGCGCCATGGTGCCCGATGATCTTCTGAGGCGACTAGCGTTTGTCCTCTTGTCCGTCGTATTGGTACCAGCACAGCGGAGGAGCCATGGAGAGCAGGGAGAGCGCGGTCCTGCTGGCCGCCCTCGACGCGCAGCGCGAGCACGTGCTCGGGATCCTGGAGGGCCTGCCCGAGGAGGCCCTGCACCGGCCGGTCCTGCCGTCGGGGTGGACCTGCCTGGGGCTGGTCCGGCACCTGGCCCTCGACGTCGAGCGGTTCTGGTTCCGCGCCGCCTTCGCCGGCGAGGAAATCGAGCCCGGCCAGGCCGGCGACCCTGACGAGGCCTCCGACGATGCCTGGCAGGTGCCGCCGGAGATGCCCGGCGCGGCCGTGCTCGACCTGTACCGGCAGGAGATCGCGCGCGAACGCCTTCATCGCCGCGATGTCGCTGGACAGCGGCCCGGCCAGCTGGCCCGAGGAGATCTTCCCCAACTGGCGGATGACCGACGTGCGGGAGGCCATCGTGCACGTGATCACCGAGACCGCCTGTCACGCCGGGCACCTCGACGCGGTGCGCGAGCTCATCGACGGCCGGAGCTGGCTCGTCCTGACCTAGGCCGTGTTGCTAAAGAATTTTCGGTGGCCGGTGATGGCACCGGGGGGTCAAGCGCTATCGTCTCATCGGCTTACGGCGCGGTGTACTGTGCGTACAGTTCACTTTAGGGCTGGTAGGAGTCACCGATGGCAGCGTGGTTCATCACAGGAGCGGCGCGCGGGCTCGGGTACGAGATCGCGCGTCACGCTCTCGAAGCCGGCGCCAGCGTCGTTACGACGGCACGGAGTCTGAGCCAGGTCGAGGCGGCGTTCGCCGCCGCTCCGGGCTTTTCCGAGCGGCTCCTGCCGGTGACTCTTGATGTCACCGACGAACGCCAGGCGGTAGCGGCGGTCGAGGCCGCCATCGCGCGGTTCGGCTCCATCGACGTCTTGGTCAACAATGCTGGGCGGGGCCTGCTCGGCGCGGTGGAGGAGGCATCTGCGGCTGAGGTCGAGGCCGTCTTCGCGACGAACGTCTTCGGGCTCCTGAACGTGACCCGCGCCGTCCTTCCGCACGTGCGAGCGGCGCACTCTGGGCATGTCGTCAACATCACCTCCATGGGCGGGTTCGCGCAGGTGGCCGGCTGGGGCGTCTACGGGGCGACCAAGTTCGCCGTCGAGGGCCTGAGCGAAGCAATGCAGGCGGAGCTGTCTCCGCTCGGGATCAAAGTCATCATCGTCGAGCCCGGCAGTTTTCGCACAAGCTTCCTCGATGGCGGTTCGCTGCACACCACGGCGAACGAGTTGCCGGACTATGCCGCCACCGCCGGCCGGGTGCGGCAGGCCGTCGCGACGAGCAACGGCGGTCAGGTCAATGACCCGGCCAAGGGCGCGGCGGCGATCTACGCCGCGGTGACGGCAGGACAGCCGCCCTTCCGCTTCCAGGTCGGACCGGACGCCGTCGCGATGGTGGAGGACAAGCTCACCCGCGTTCGCGACGAACTCGAGGCGTGGCGTCCCCTCGCGTCATCCACGCTCTTCACAGACACCGCTGATTCGAAATCGGCTTAGGTGCCCGTCGTGGGGACGACTTCATCGGCGGCCGGGCCGATACCCTCTCGGAGCAGCCGCACCCGGCGTGCCGTCCTGGACGCGACGGCGGCCCTCATGGCCGAAGGCGGGCTCGCCGCCACCACGATCGACGCGATCCGCGACCGGTCCGGTGTTTCCAAGACCACCATCTACAAGCACTGGCCGAACCGGTTGTGCGTTGCCGTCGACGCGTTCGGCGAACGCCTGGCCTCGGACGCGAGCCTGCCGGACACCGGTACGGCACGGGGTGACTTCCGCGAGCAGATCAGACGCGTATCAGCGTTTTACGCCTCACCGGTTGGAAGCGTCTTCGCCCAGCTGCTAGCGAACGCCATGCAAGATCCTGTGGCCTCGGAGTGGCTCCAGACACGGTTCCTGGACAGTCGCCAGCGCGGCACTCAGGAATTGTGGGACCGGGCAGTCTCGCGCGGCGAGGTTCAGGAAGACATCGATCCCGACCTCGCCATGGACCTCGTGTTCGGGCCCATCATGTGGCGGCTCGTAAGCGGACGACGCCCCCTGACCGAGGACGATGCGGACGCGATCGTGAACTCAGTCCTGAACGGGCTTCGAGCGACAACCGCTTAGAGTGCATCGCTCAAGCTGGTGTTGAGCCAGTGGAAGGTGGCGGCCAGGCAAAGCGCTGCCTGGTAGTTCCGTGCTGTCTTGCCGGACCGCATCGCGATGCCCCGCCATTGCCTGAGCCGGTTGAAGCACCGCTCGACGACGTTCCGACCCTTGTAGTCGACCGGGTCGAACACGATCGGACGGCCACGGCGTTTCCGACGCGTGATCGGGCGGTTCCGGTCCGGACTTGTTGTAGTTCCAGCCCGCCCCTAGCGGCCCGGCGCCAGGGCCGCCGCGTCCGGTGACGTGGCTACGTGAGCCACCCGTCACCCACCAGCCCCGGACGGCGCCCGGCCCGGAAGGGACATCGGTGAGGCTAAGGTCCGGTCTGACTCATGATCGAAACAATTGCCCGCCAAACTTAGGCGTGGGTAGATCCGGGCTAACTGAGGGGTTTACGGGAAGTGACCGAATCCACTGGCGGGGCGACCGCGCTCATCGAGGCCGACGTACGTGAAGGCACCTACGGCGCCAGGGTCGCGGCCGTAGAGCCCGGCGGGGCTGAGTTCATCCCTCTCAGCGAACGCCACGGCAAGCCCCTGCAGCAGTTCTGGACCTGGGTGTCGCCGAACATGGAGTTCGCCACGATCTTCGTGGGCGTCATCGGGGTCTGGTTCTTCGGCCAGTCGTTCTGGATGGCCACGCTCGCGATCATCCTCGGCAGCGCGCTCGGCTCGCTGACCATGGGCGCCCTCGCCGCCCGCGGGCCCCTGTTCGGCGTACCGCAGATGGTGCTGTCCCGGATCGGCTTCGGCTACCGCGGCAACATCCTGCCCGCGGGCATCAACGCGCTCGTGGCCGGCGTCGGCTGGTTCGCTGTCAACAGCGTCAGCGGCGCGTTCGCGCTGAGCGCGCTGTTCGGCTGGAACTCCAAGCTCTGCCTGGTGATCATCGTGGTGCTGGAGCTCGCGGTCGCGTTCTTCGGGCACAACCTGGTGCACGCCTTCGAGCGCTGGTCCTTCCCGTTCCTGGTGGTCGTCTTCGCGATCGCGTCGGTCGTGATCGTGTCCAAGTCCCACCTGAGCGCGCACGGGGCCGGCGTGCCGGGCGGTTTCCTGATCACGTTCGGGGCCGCGTTCGGCTACGCCGCCGGCTGGAATCCCTATGCCAGCGACTACACCCGCTACCTGCCCAAGGACATCAACCGGCGGGCCACCGGGCTGTGGGCCGCCCTCGGCGTGTTCCTGTCCTGCGCCGCCCTGGAGATTGTCGGCGCGGCCGCGGCCACCATCACCAGCCTGGCCAAGTACGGCAGCAACCCGACGGCCGGCTTCACCAGCCACCTGCCTACCTGGATCGCGGACATCACGCTGCTGGCGATCGCGCTCGGGGCGATCTGCGCCAACGCGCTGAACGTGTACTCCGGCTCGATGTCGTTCCTCGCGCTCGGCGTCCGGCTGCCGCTGGCCCTGCGCCGGGCGATCGTCGCGGTCGTGTTCGGCGTGGCCGGCTTCTTCCTGGCCTTGTCCGGGCTGTCTGACGCCGGCACCAAGTACAACAACTTCCTGCTGGTCATCGCCTACTGGATCGGGCCCTGGCTGGGGGTCTTCTTCGCCGATCAGTACCTGCGGCGCGGCAAGCGGGTCGACGGGTTCCTGTTCGACCGCAAGCACAACCCGTGGGCGGGTTTCGCGGCCATGGCCATCGCGATCGCGGTGTCGATCTACTTCTTCGCCAACCAGACCGACTACATCGGCGTGGTGCCCAAGCACAACCCGGCCTTCGGCGACATCACGTTCGAGGTCGGCTTCGTGCTCGCCGCCCTGCTGTATGCGGTCTTCTTCAAGTTGCAGGGCGAGGGGAAGCTCCAGGAGGCCCTGGTGCTCCCGGGCGAGGAGCCGGCCGTGGAGGCCGGAACCGCCCCGTGATCACTGGCGGAGGCCCGTGATCACTCCCGCAGGAAGCTAACCGGCTCCTCGGCGCCGTCCCAGACGACCGTGTGCTGCGCCGGTGTGGACCGCGCGACCATTTTCCCGCCGCGCAGGACCAGGGTGCGCGGGGCCACCAGGCGCAGCGCGTCCGCCTCTGACGGCGCATCGAAGACGACGAGGTCGGCCGGGCCGCCGGGCCGCAGCCCGTAGTCGGGCACGCCCAGCGCCGCGGCCGGATTCGTGGTGATCATGTCGATGAGCTGGCGCAGCTCGCTGTCCCCCGACATCTGCCCGAGGTGGACCAGCACGAACGCGGCCTGCAGCGGATCGCCGTAGCCGAGCGGGTACCACGGGTCCATCACCGAGTCATGGCCGATGCAGACGTTGACCCCTGCTTCCAGCAGCTGCTTCACGCGGGTGTGGCCGCGGCGGATCGGCCCGGTGTCGAACCGCCCCTGCAGGACCGAGTTGTCCAGCGGGTTGGTCACCATGTGCAGCCCGGCCCGGGCGATGTTGGCGATCAGCCGGTAGGCGTAGGCATTGTTGTAGGAGTGCATGGCGGTGGTGTGGCTCGCGGTCACGCGCCCGGACATGCCCCGCCGGATCGTCTCGGCCGCCATCACCTCGACAAAGCGGGACTGCTCGTCGTCGGTCTCGTCGCAGTGGATGTCGACGCGCAGGCCGTGCTCGTCGGCCAGCGCCATGGCGAACTTCACCGACTCCACGCCGTCCTCGCGGGTCAGCTCGTAGTGCGGGATCCCGCCCACGACGTCAGCGCCTAGCGCCACCGCCTTGCGCATCAGGTCGCGGCCGCCCTCGAAGCCCAGGAGGCCCTGCTGCGGGAACGCGACGAGCTGCAGGTCGATCAGCCCGCGCACCTCCTCGCGGAGGTCGACCAGCGCCCGCAGCGCCCGCAGCCGCGGGTCGCAGACGTCGACGTGACTGCGGACATGCTGGACCCCGCTGGCCAGCTGCCAGCGCAGGATCTGCCGGACCCGCGACTGCACGTCCTCGTAGCTCAGCTCGGCTGCCCGCTCCGCCCACACCGCGATGCCCTCAAACAGCGAGCCGGACCGGTTCGGCCGCGGCTGGCCCACGGTGAGCACCGCGTCCAGGTGGATGTGCGGCTCGACCAGCGGCGGCGTGACCAGCCGCCCGGCCAGGTCCATGGTCTGCGCCGCGGTTGTCTCGGCGTCGACGGCGACGACCTGGCCCCCGTCGATGCCGAGGTCGGTGAGCGTGTCCTGGCCCGCCAGGCGGGCCTGGCGAAGGATCAGGTCGATCATGGTGCCTCTCCCGCCGCACTCGGTGCCCCGAGATCGTCAGTGCGCTACGACACTACTGGCGGGCGCAGCGGGGGAGCGGCCTAGTGGTAGACGCCGAACTCGTAGAGGGAGTAGCCGTAGGTGGTGGCGCGGGCGGTGCCGTAGAAGCGGACGTAGCGCCCCGAGCCGGTGACGCTGAAGTCCTCGACGCCGCCGGCGCCGCTGGCCGTGGAGTAGATGGTGGTCCAGTTCGTGCCGTCGTTGGACACCTGGATCTGGTAGGCCTTCGCGTAGGCGGACTCCCAGATGAGCTGGATGTGGCTGATCGTCGTGACCTGGCCCAGGTCCACCTGGAGCCACTGCGGGTCGTTCCAGGCGCTGGCCCAGCGGGTGCTGTCGTTACCGTCGGTCGCGTTGCTGGCGGGATAGGGGGCTCCGTTGCCCGTGGCCTGGAACGAGGATGCCGTGGTCGGCTTGCCGAGCGCCACGTTGGTGCCGTTGACTGAGGGCGCGACCACGCGGAACGACTCGCTCTGCACGCCCGCGTTGCCCTGGCCGTCGTACACGTAGACGTAGACCTTCCAGACGCCGAGGGTGCGCGGGGCGGTCACGGTGAACGTGCCGGGACCGGCCTGGGTGAAGGCGGCGTACTGCAGCGCGGTGCTGCCGTCGACGTACTTGCTGGACAGCATCAGGTTGTAGCGCATCGCGTCCCCGTTGGGATCGCCGACGTTGACGCTGACCGTGAACTGGCTGCCGGCCGGGACCGTGGCGTCCGGCGTCACCGCCATGCCGGTGATGACCGGGGGCGTGTTCGACTGCACGCTGCCGCCGAAGAGCTTGGCCACCTGGAAGTACGACAGCCGGTTCCAGCCGCCGGTCTTCAGGTTGTACCAGACCCCGCCGAAGTCGTTCTGGATGTCGTAGTTGAACAGCGTGGCGCCCAGGGAGATGCCGGGATTGGAGGTGATGCAGCCCCAGGCGGCCGCGTAGCCGGCGGCGTTCTGCTGGTCGGTCTCCTGCACGGGCACGCCGTTAGAGTCGTTGGGCACTTCCCATTCGCCCGCCGGACCGGACTCGGTGACGATGTAGGGCTTGGTGTACCCGTTGGTGCTCCAGTTCTGCTTGAGGTTGCAGGTGTCGCCGTAGTCGTTGACCGCGAACATGTCCAGGTTGGGCGCGTTGTTCTGGTAGTAGCTGAAGATCCCTGGCCGCCAGGCCTCGGTGGAGGTCACCGGGTGAGTCGGGTCGGCCTGGTGGATGGCCACGGCGATCTGGTTGACGTACTGCACGTAGGCGTTGTCCTCGGCGACCAGCTGCGCGCCGGAGTAGACGTTGGGCAAGCCGAGCAGCACCTCGTTCCCGACGTCCCACATCAGGACCGCGGGATTGTTCTTGTAGGTATTCACCCACTGCAGGATGCTGGTCAGCGTGCTCGACTTGTAGCTCGAGTCGTTGACATAGTCCGCGCTCTGCGAGAGCCAGAAGCCGTTGATGACCTTGATGCCGTAGGGTCCGGCCGCGTCGAGCAGGGGTTGCGTGGTCGCGTCCGTGCCCCAGGTCCGGACGGTATTGACCCCCACGGCGTGCAGGTCGGGCATGTAGGCGGCGGCCGTGGCGTTGGCCGGCCCGAACGTGACGCCCTTCATCTGATAGGGCGCTCCGTTGACCGACAGGCCGTAGTTGCCCAGGCTGTTCCCGGTTACCTTCACCACGCTGGCGCCGGTGGGCGCCGGCGGGGTGGTGTAGGGCGGCGGCGTCGTGCCGGTGGCCTGCTGCACCTGCAGCGACCCGATGCTCAGGGTCCCGCCGGAGGAAGTCGCGGCGGTGGGCGACGTGCAGGTGCACACGGTGTTGGGGTACGACCCGCCGATCGCGAGATCCAGGACGAGGAAGACACCGTGGTCGACGGCCGCCTGCCAGGTGCTGGCGCCGACCTGGCTCTCCTTCACGACCCAGACCTGCTGGCCGTCGATGTAGTACCGGATCTGCTCGTCGGTGAGGGTGCGGTCGATGATCTCGGAGTAGGTGTGGTAGCCGGACTGGCATCCGGTGCAGGTCGCCAGGCCGCTGGTCTTGCCGTTGTACTCGGCGCAGTTGCCGCCCGGCGCGGTGCCGCAGTGCAGCGTCTCCGAGGACGAGCTGCGGCCGTTGACATCCTCCATGACGTCGCTCTCGCCGACGCCCGGCCAGCTGGCGGGGTTGCTGCGGTAGCCCGCTCCGAGGGTGAAGAACTTCGGCCAGTAGCCCAGGCCGTTGACGGGATTGGGCTGCTTGATCGAGGCGCTGATCATGAGCTGGCCGCCGGCCGGGGCCGCGAAGTCACTGCGCTTGGTCTCGACCCGGCCGGAGGTCCAGGAGCCGCCCGAGTTGAGGGCGGTGATGTTCAGGTGACCGTTGCCGTCCAGGTAGACGTTGCTGGTCGAGTTGCTCATCGTCTCGACCTCGCCGGTGCCCCAGTTAGCCGCGCCGCTGGCGGAGGTGGTCCCGGTGTCCTCGGTCCAGTTGGCCGAGGACGGGGCCGAGCCGGCCGCCCCGGCGAAGTTGTCGCTCCAGACCGGTGTCCAGTTGCCCGGTGGTGTCGTGGGCGTGGGCGTCGGGCTGGGCGTGGGCGTGGGGGTCGGGCTGGGCGTCGGCGTCGGGCCGCTGCCGGTGAAGACCTGGAACTCATAGAGCGAGTAGCCGTACCCGCTGGCGCGAGCCGTGCCGTACATCCGGATGTAGCGCCCGCTGCCGGTGACGCTGAGCGTCTGGTTGCCGCCGGTACTCGTCGTGGTCGAGTAAATCGTGGTCCAGTTGGTCGCGTCCGGGGAGACCTGGATCTGGAAGGCGGTGGCGTCGGCGGGGTTCTGCCAGTCGAGGACCACCTGGCAGATCGACTGGGTCGAGCCCAGGTCCACCTGAAGCCACTGCGGATCGCTCCATACGCTGGACCAGCGCGTGGAGGTGCTGCCGTCCACGGCCGCCGACGCCGGGAACTGGCCGCTCTCCAGGGATGAGGCCGTGGCGGGCCGGTTCAGCGCCGCGTTGGTCGTCCCGCAGGCCTGGCTGGCGGCTGATGCCGAAGGCGCGGCGCTGACGCCGGCCGGCCACAGGGCGACCAGCCCCGCGGCCAGCAGGGCGGCCGCGGCGCCGACTCTGATTCGCAGGGCCGTGATGCGGCGGTCTCGGGTGGCTGCGGCATGGCGGTTCATCGGAGTCTCCAAACCTGGGCGGCCAGGACGTGCTAGCGGATGCTGTCCGGAGAACCGGGGCCAGCCGAGCGCCTGCCTGCGCGACGGGGCGGCTGCTAGCAGGGACTGCCTGCCAGCAGGCAGTCTCGCCTGTCAGACTTAGTTCATAACTTAATTTAACTTTTCAAAAAGAGGCCGTCAAGGGTCAGTGGAGACGCCGCGACAGCGCCTGCCCGCTAGCCCCGTGGGCTGTCGGCGCCCGGCCTCATCTGCCAGCGCTGCCCGCTACCGGCGGGCCGCGAAGACGTCGGGCGGCGGGGCGACCGAGGGCTCCGCGCTCGCGTCGGTGACCGGCTTGGCCCCGGCCGTGAACCGGTCTAGCTCCGCGCCGCGCAGGAGCCGCGCGGGAGCCGGATCGGCTGCCGCCCGCTGGGCCAGGGCAGCCACGGGCAGGCCATGCCGGGCGCCGGCCAGGACCAGGTTGCCGAACCTCCGGCCGCGCAGCACCGCCCCATCGGCGATCAGGCAGACGTGCGGGAACACCGAGGACATCGTGGCCGTCCTGGCCCGGGCATGCGCCAGGGGCGGCCCGTCGCCGACGTTGACGGCGAAGACGCCCGACGGGCCGAGCGCCCGGGCCGCCGAGGCGGCGAACTTCGCCGAGGTCAGATGGGCCGGCGTGCGTGCGCCGGCGAACACGTCCGCCACCACCACGTCGAAGGACCCGGGCGCCAGCTGCTCCAGGATGGCCCGGGCGTCGCCGACCCGGACGCGCACCCGGCCCGCCCCGGCCGGGCGGCCTCCGCTCGCCCGGCGGGCGGGCTGGGCGAGCGGTAGTCGCCGCCGCACGAACTCCGCCAGCGCGGCGTCCGACTCCACCGCCAGCTGAGCCGAGCCGGGCCGGGTCGCCGCCACGTAGCGAGCCAGGGTCAGGCCGCCGGCTCCCAGGTGCAGCACCCGCAGCGGCTCCCGGGCGGGTGCCGCCAGGTCGATGAGGTGCCCGAGCCGCCGGATGTACTCGAACTCCAGATGCTCCGGGTCGTCGAGGTCCACGTGCGACTGCGGAGTCCCGTTGACCAGCAGCGTCCACGCACCGGGCCGGGCGGGATCGGCCACGAGCTCGGCCAGGCCCGAATCCACATCCTGCCGGATGGCCGGCCTGCTGCCGCCCTGCTGCCGGTGTGTCATATCGACCAGTATCGTGCCTAGCTGGGGCCGGTCCTCAGCCTGGAGTCCGCCTACTGCTGCTTGCCGTCGAAAGGACCCGTCATGCCTGCACCGGAAGCCGAGTCATTGCCGGTCCTGGACGCGCTGCACTCGACCCCGGCGCGCCGTTATCTGTCGGCCGAGCCGATACCTGACGACGTCATCTGGGCCATCCTGGATGCCGCCGTGCGCGGCCCTTCCGGTGGAAACCAGCAGGGATGGGGCTGGATCGTGGTCACCGACCCGGAGATCAAGAGCCAGGTGGCGCAGTGGTACCGGGAAGGCTGGTCGGCGGCCTACGGGCGGCGGCGGGAGCAGATCCTGGCGGCACCGCCCGCGCCCGACGGCCTGAGCAAGCGATCGTTCCTGGCGGCCGAGCATCTGGCCGAGCACCTGGAGGAAGCACCGGTGTGGATCTTCTCGGTGCTGCTGAACGCGGCCGGCTCGGGCAACCCGCGGCTCGGCGCCTCGATTTACGGGGCGGTGCAGCAGCTCATCCTGGCCGCCCGGGCCTTCGGCATCGGCACGACCCTGACGACGCTGTACGCCGGGCACGAGGAGGACGTGCGGGAACTGCTCGGCCTGCCCGAGCACGCGCTGACCATGGGCCTGGTGCCGCTGGGCTATCCGGCCCGCGGCCGCTGGAGCCAGCCCAAGCGGCGGCCGGTCGCGGAGGTCGTGCACTGGGACCGCTGGGGAAACTCCCGCTCGCCCGGCTGAATGCCCCTCGCCGGCGAGGCGGCCGCCGGCGGACGAGCTAGGGGGCGTCAGCGATGCCTCAGTTGGCGTTCAGCAAACCTGCAGGCCAGCTTCTTATGCTCGGCGCGGGAGACCTCAGGGCTGCACAGGAAAGGTCGAAACCGTGGCTGACAACGTGACCATCTGGTACCGGGGAGCGAGGTACGCGCTCGGGCGAGGACGGGGGTACTACGGGATCTGGCCCGCGGCCGGGCCGGAGGCGCCCCCGTTCGAGTGGTGGCACGAGACCCCCGAGGGCTGGCGTGGTGCCTGGTCCCGGTTCGCGGCCATCGAGGCACCGGGGACGGTCGTCCAGGTCGGCCAGTACCCGGCGCAGTCCGCCTCGCAGCCGGCCGATCCCGGCCCCGGCCCGGGCCATGTCGCCGCCCGGGGCCAGGGCGTCAGCCCGGACCAGGCCGTCAGCCCGGACCAGGGCACCGGGAAAGGCGCTCGGGCCGTTACCGGCGCGGCGCTGATCGCGGTCGGTGTCGTCTGCGGAATCGCGGGGCTGTTCCCGAGCTATCTCGCCGGAGCGAGCCTCACCTCGCAGGCCGCCAACCTGGTGCCGCACCTGATCTACCTCGGTGCCTGGGCCGCGAGCGGAGTGCTCATCCTCCTCGGCGGCCGCCGCCTGCGGCCGGGCGCCCTCCTCGGGCTCGGGACCAGCATCGTCACCTTCGGCCTCTTCTTCACCGACCTCGGCACGGCGATCGCCGGCGGCGCGCACCTGATCGGCGCCGGCCTGGTCCTCGGGCTCATCGGCTGGCTCGCCTGCACGGCCGGCGCCACGGTGGCTCTCCAGCTCCGGGCGGGCCAGCTGCGTGCGGGCCAGCCCCAGGCCGGCCGGGCGCCGGGCGGGCTGCGCGGCCGGGTGCGGGGCTCGGCCCTGACGCTGGTGCTGGCCACGATCGCCGCCCTCGGCACCGCGATCGCGTTCGCCCCGTCGTGGGACAGCTACACGCTCCGGACGGCATCCGGCGTGACCCAGTCGGTGACGGCGGGCAACGCCTTCGCCAACCCGGCGCCGATGATCGCCGGGGACGTCGCCGTGATGGTCGCGCTGGTCGCGGTGGCCGTCGTGGCCGCCTTGTGGCGCCCGGTCGGGCACGGCGCGGCGCTGCTGGCCGGGGCCATCATCCCGATGGCGGCCCAGGCGATTTCCGCGCTAGTCCTCCTGGGCCAGCCCGCTGCACCAGCACAGTTCGGGATCTCGCCCGCTCAGGCCGCCCAGCTGGGGCTCACGATAAGCTCCGGCCTGACGGCGGCGTTCTGGATCTACTGCGCGTTCGTGGTCGCGCTGGCCGTGATCTGGGTGCGGATGCTCCTCACCCCCCGCCCGGCCATGATGAACGCCGCGGCGCCGGGCTGGCCTCAGCCTGGTCCCACGTCGGCGTCGTGGCCCGCCGCCGGGGAATCGGTGTCGGCTCGGCCGTAGGTCGCCGGGATCCAGCCGCCGCGCGGCCTACGGCGTCCCGGCCCAGCGGACGGTAAAGCTATCCAGCTTGTAACCGAGTGCGTTGACCGTCGGCTGAATGAAGCTGTTCCTCATGGTCTGCGTGGCCTCGGCCTCGGCGGTCCTGATCAGCGGCCGGGTGATCTGCGGCACGCGGGTGGACCGGTAGAAGGCCAGCCGCTGCGCCTGGGCGTACAACACTGAATCCGCGAACTGCGGCCGCAGCACCACACCGCAGCCGAATCCGGGATAGGTCCAGCTGTGCTGCGTCGCTATCGGCCGCGACGGGAGGTTGTCGACGGTTACGTCGTGAACTGACTGCGGCAGCTGCGGCCTGGGCAGCACCATGGTGACCGCTACCTGACCGGCCTGACCGGCCTGCGGCCGGCTGAGGACCTGCAGCCGGTAGTGCTCCGAGCCCTGAGCCCACCAGATCGGCCCCGGATTGAGGTCAACCGTGGCGGAGGCGTGGCCGACCGCATAGAACGTGCTGGCAAACCAGCATGGCCAGATGCCGATGCTCTTGGAAACCCTGTGGATGAAAACGAAGCTGAAGTTCGCCTGACCCAGCGCCGGCTTGGAGATGCCCTCGATCTTCTGCAGCACCCACGGACCCAGCTCGACGTTCGTGGTGGTCCCGGCGCTGATGGTCTGCCACGGCCAGGCGAACCTGATGCTCGGCAGGTGGACGTTGAAGCCGACCAGGTGCGCCGCCGCCGAGAGCGTCATGAGTGCGGTGGCCGCGATCGCCCGGCGGAAGATCAGGACCAGCACGGCCACGGCGATGCCCCACCTGATCCGGGGCGGAATCCGCCGCCGCCGGCCCGGGCCGCCCGGGGCACCCGGGCCAGGCCCGTCGCGCTGGCCACCCACAGCAGCCGGATATTCCTCGCCGGTCAGGCCGTCGGGCTGGCGCCCGGCCACTCGCGGCGGCATCGGCCTGCCGAAGCTGACCGTGCCGAGCAGGAAGAGCAGGAGACGGACCACGGGACTCACCTTCTTTCCGTGCCGGGCGCCCAGTCCCAGAGGACGGAGTTCCTAGAGGACGGCGGGGTATTTCAGGCCGAGCACGACGGGGACCGCGCCGAACGGCATCCGGAACCGGCTGCCAGGCTTGTCCGGCGCGTTCGGCTCGTCGATGTTCGGCCAGCGCATGCCGGCGTGCTGGGGCGTGAGGCCCGCCACGGAGTACGGGAACTCCATGGCGGAGGTGCGGTGCAGCTTCAGCAGCCCGCCCCAGCGGAACGCGGCGAAGGCGCTGGCCAGATCGCGGACCGACAGCTTCTCGTCCGACGCGAGGTCGATGCCGTAGACCTCCCAGGCCAGTGCCACCAGGTCATCGCCGCACTGCTCGAGCGCCTCCGACCTCGTGCGGTAGACGGTGCCGTCGGGATTGACCGTGCCGAGCTTCTCACCGTGAACCGGCGAGTAGCGCGGCCGGGCTTCGCACTGCATCCAGTCGCAGGCAGCCAGCAGCTCCCAGCGGATACCGCTATGGCTGGCGACATCCCGGTAGAGCGATTCCGCGCCGGCCAGCCGCGCCCTGGCCGTCGTGTTCATGGCGTTCAGGACGGCCGGGGACATGTGGTGCTGATACAGGCCCACGCCGGTGCGACCGGGACGCTGGCCGCGCGCGGGCCGCGCTGGCCGCGAAGTGGCGTCGCTGCCCGTGGCGCGCGGCGAGTGAGCCGCCGTTCTGGGCGCCTGATGGGCCTGGCGGGTGGAATGCGGGGGCGCTGGTCGGATGAACATCGTCTCGGTCGCCGTCATGCCTGCTGCTGAAGCCTGGTACGCATCGGTCTGCCTGCTTGGTCCCGGAGTCGGGCTGAGTGATGGTGCCACAGCCGCGCTGGCCGCGGCGGCGGGGGCAGTGGGCGGAAGTCCCGGAATCGCCGCCTCGCCCGCCGCGGTCAGCCGGCTCGCCCCGCGCGGGCCGGCTGGCCGAGCGCCGCCAGCACCGACCCGCGTTCCGCCTGCCCCGGCCGCGCGGGGGGTCACCGGAGTGGATGCGGCCGGTGAGGAAGCCGCCGGGGATGAAGCGGCCGGCGAAGAAGCAGCCGGGTCGGAAGCGGCCGGGGTGGGTGCGGCCGAGCTAGCAGGCGCCGACGGGGAAGGGGCGACTGTCGTTGGGGCGGCGGGGGTCGGCGTGGGGGTGGGCGGAGTAGAAACGCGCTGGGTCGGAGCCGGGCTGCTCGGAGCTGCGCGACTCGGAGTCGCCTTTCGCGCTCGCGGCGCGGCGGCCGCGGCGTGCCTGGCCGGGCGTGGCGCGGCCGCCGCGGCCGCGTTGTCGTAGCGGTACAAGCTGTACTGCTGCATGAGGCCAATGAGCTTCGCGCCGTAGGTCGGGTCCGTCGCGTAGACGCCGGTGAGCGCAGCCGCGAAAGCGTTCGGATCCTGCCGGTCGGCCATGGCCCGGCGGTAATACCCGCTGGTCGCGAGCAGCTTGCCATGGTCGTCGATGCTCTCGGCGACGTCGTGATAGACGCGAAACAGGGCGGTACGGGTCACTGACTGGCCATTGTCGAACTCCTGAGTCGGCAGCGCATCGCTGCCGGCCGGACCGGAGCCCTTGATGCCGAACAGGTTGTTGTCCCGGACGGCCAGGCCACTCTGCCCCCAGCCGGACTCGTCGATGGCCTGGGCGATCGTGACCGAGGCGGGCACGCCGTACCGGTGCTGGGCCGCGATCGCTCCTGGCACGACCTGGCTGATGAAGGCCTGCTCAGCGCCAACTGCCTGGGCCGGTGCCGCAGTCGGCGGCGCCTGGCTGCCGGGCCGCGCATGTGCCGAGGGCGGCGCTGCGGGCGACGCCGCCGACGGGCTAGGCGCAGCGGTCGGGAGCCCGGGAATGGCGGACTGCCCGAGCGCGGCGGCCTGCCCGACCGTTGCCGCCCGCCGCGCCACCTGGCGCCGCACTGGTCGGTCAGCCGGCCTGGAGCCGGTTCCGGCCGATGGCCCCGGTACGCCGGGGATGGCCGCGCCGGCGTGAGCCTGGGCCTGGCCGGGCGCAGCGGCGACGGCCGCTGACCCGCCGGGGATAGCTGCCGACCCGCCCGGCACAGCTGCCTGCTCAGTCTGCGCCGCGCCGTGATCAGACTGCCCCGCGCCCGGCTGAGCGGCTGGCGCCCGCGGCGCGCTGGCGTTCGCCGCAGTGACGCTCAGCAAGCCGTTGTTGACGAATCCGACGACGCCCTGACCACTCAGCGGACCGCTGAAGGCGTGTGCGTTGACCGAGAAGTTCGGCAGCGAATCGCCGCCGATGGTGTGCAGAACGGCGCCCGAGAAGTCCGTTACTACTTCGACGTGGCCCTGGAAGAGGACCCAGTCGCCTGGCCGGGGCACGTAACCGTCGCCCAGCGCGTGCCAGCGATTGCGTGCTTGCGCATCCTGGAGGACGGACGTGATCGCGGGCGACGCCGGATTCGGCTCGACCCGCACATCGGCCCACGCCTGCAGCGGCCACGGGTACGACGTGCCGCCCGTCACCCAGCTTTGCTGGCCGACTGCCTGGGCGGCCAGCTCGAGGGTCAGGCTGGCGAAGGCCGCGCAGGACTGGCCGTGGTCGACGCCATCGACGCTGTCGTGCTGCCAGATGATGGCTTCCATCTCGGCGGGCGTCTTGCCCGCCGCCATCCGCAGATAGTGACGGGCCACGCTGACGATCGCCGAGCGAAGCGCCGCGTCGTCGGCGGCCGACGGCTGCGCTGGTCGCGCTGGTTTCTCCTGGGCCAGCAGCCGGATCAGCATGTTGGATGGCGACCGGGCCTCCGCCGGGGCCTTGGGCACGAAGTTGAGCCCGGTGACCGCTCCGCCCGCGCCGAGGCTCACGATCGCAGTCGCCTGCTGCCACCATGGCTTTCTGACAGACTGCATAAGCTCACCTCATTTCTGGCCGTGCGGAAGGCTGGTGCAATAGCGGGGCAGGCGTGCCGCCGGACTTTCAGGTCACGCGGACAGTCCGGCCTTCGGCAGGTGCCGGAGAATGGCCTGGACCTCAGGGGCACCCGGATTGTTGGCGTTCGCGAACAGGACGGCGGCATCCTGCGCGGCGGTCGTCGTCGCGCCGATAACCCATTTCCGGTAGATGTCGGCGACCAGGGCGGCCTGCCCAGCTGAACTCGTCACGGGCCGGGAGCACACGCTCGGGAAATTCCGGTGGGCCGTGACGGCCGCGGATCCGGTGTAACGGGCGCAATTCGCGGCGCTGCTTTCCAGCCCAGGCTGGACGACCGGCAGGCCGTTAGCGCCGGTGACGGTGGCGCCGCCGATGATGTTATTGATGGCCCTGGCCGCCACTTCCAGGCTGTCGACCGGATTGGTCGGGCTGTAGGGCTGATGCAGGTTCAGCGACCAGGCGATCTCGCCGCCCTGCGCCGGCGCGATGGGCTCCAGGCCCAGCCGTCCCGTCCTGGCGTCCGCGAAGTTCGGGTTGTTGCCGCTGGTCAGCAGCGCGAAAACCCACAGGATCTGCCGTGTGGCCCTCGCGCAGGCAAAGTTGACCTGGCCTGGCTCTGACCGGACATCAGGGTTCTGGCAGGCGCGGACGGTCTGGCTCTGCACCGTGGCCACGCTGGCCGGCCAGGATGCACCGCCGCCGAGCACCATGAGCACGATCATGGTGATCAGCATGGCCGCGACAGCCGTTCCCGCGATCACCATCAGGCGCTGGCGGGAGAGGCCGCGGTAAGAGGCGCTGCGCCGGCCATGGTTAACGAGCAGCTCGGTTCGCGCCTCGGGTGACGGCGCGTGCCCGTAGAAATTCACGTCGCCGCGGCGAGACTGCTGATGCAGGGCCGCATACATGCCCGGCCTGCCGTCGGACTCGGCGGCGTAGCTCGCCTCCTGCGGATCCCAGCCGAATGCCTCCTGGAATTCGGCCGGGTCTGTGCCTGTGTCCCGGTGCGGTGAGAATTCCGCGAGCTCGCGCTCGAGTGACATCCGCGTGTCAGATAGCTTGCGCTCGAGTTCCGCCTTCTTGCTTTTCAAGTCCGCTAGCCGGCGGCTCTTCAGGCGGTCCTGGTATTCGAAATGTGTTCTCACTTTCTCACCTCTAGCGTGCGGCCTGTGCTAGGCATATCCAGCTTTGATTGATCCGGCATGGAGTCAGCCTGCGGCGGCTGGCTACCGGTAGCCTGGCCAGGATCCGCGAGCTGCAGTCGACGGCGGCGCAGCACTAGGGCCAGCCGCCCGCAGCCTCGGCGGCCAGTTTGGCTTCCGGCGACCTAGCAGGGCCGCCGCCCGGCGCGCCAATGATCTTCAGCAAGACCCAGCGAACCGTACGAGCGACCTCAGGCATGCCCATAATTAGAACACATGTGCGAGCCCGACGTGAAGAGCGTGGCGCTCGAATATATGTTCGGCCACCGACATTTTGGCGTTCGCGCTGGCCAGCGACAGGATCGACAGCAGGATGATCTTCAGGCGAGGGCGCTGGCCCGGCCATTTCATGATCACGACCGAAACCCCGCGATATTTGCGGAGTAACGGTCGCGATCATGGGCGGCAGTCGGCTCGCTATCGGGCGCCTGGGCTAGCTCGCGGTCGCCGCGGGCGGTCCGGGCCACGTATCGTCGGGATCAGGGAACAACCTGCTCACTGGTGGTGCGGCCATGCCCGACATGCTGAGCCAGGGTGACGAGCGCGAGCCCAGCCCGCGGCGCCGCCGGCTGGCGGCGCTCGCCGTCCTCGTCGGGGCCGTGACGGCGCTGATCGTCACGCACCTCCCGCATCACCAGCCCGCCGCGGCCCGGCCGCCCCGGCCGGCGGCCTCATCCGGCCCCCCGTCCCCCGCAGTGTCGGGCTCAGCCGTCCCCGGCCAGGCTCTGCCGGCCGAGCCCGACGGAATCCTCGGTCGCACGCTGCCGTGGGAAGCCGGGCTGCGGCTGCCCGTGGCGGGCGCCAGGCCCACCTGGTTCTCGCCAGCCACGGGCCGCAGCCAGGTCATCGGGGGACTGCCGCCCGCCCCGTCTGGCTACCAGTTCACCCGCCTTGGCGGCGGCTGGGCCGTGCAGGCAGGCTCGGCGGGCTGGCCCGGCTGCGCCAACTGCGCGGGCAAGCCGCTGCCCGTCTACTACCTGGCCGATCACCAGCGGTCCGCGATCCCGATCGGGGTGGCCGACGATGTCGCACCGGGAGCTTCGGCCAGCACCCTGTGGCTCACCACGTTCCCGCCGGGCGCCGACCTGAGCGCGGCGAGCGGGATGGCGCAGGAAATCAGCCTCCGGAGGGCGCAGCCCCGGCCCGTGGTCCGGCTGCCGGCCGGCTACGTGATCGACCAGGGGACCCGGCGCGGACTGCTGCTGGCGCCGGCGATCGGGCATGCGGGGATCACGACCTACCGGCTGTGGCAGCCCGGGACGGCCCAGGCTGGCCGCACTTTCGCCTCCGTCATCGCAGCGAGCGCAGCCGAGATTGCCTGGGCGCCACGATGCAGCCCGGTCTGCCGGATGCAGGTCCTGAACCTCACGACGAGCCGGGACACCGTCGTCGCCCTCCCGGCCGGCAGCTCGGCGGCCAACGGGGCCTTCAGCCCGGACGGCGGCTATCTGGCCCTTCAGGTCAGCTTCAGCTCGGGCGGCGACGGGGGGGCACCAGCGATGCAGCTCGAGGTGGCCTCGGTCGCTACCGGCCGTCTCAGCCTCGTGCCGGGCACTTTTATCAGCAGCGACGCCATGGTCGGGTTTGGCTGGCCGGCGGGCAGCGACAGCCTGGTCGCCGAGCTGAGCTTCACCACCAAGGTCCAGGTGGCGGCGTGGCGCCCCGGCGCGGCCCGGCTGGCGGTGGCGGTCGTCAGGCCGCCGGGCAGCCCGACCGCGCTCATTGTCGGGTAACGCTCGTCGGGCGCCGGGCAGCGCCTGTCGGGGTAACGCCGCCCGGCGGGATGCCGCCCGGCTACGGCCCGGGCGGGCCGGGCGGGCCGGGCGGGCCGGACCGGCTTACGCTGTCCATGACGGCGAGGTCCACGCCCCGCACCGCGGCGGAGACCATCGACTCGGCGAGCGCGGCGATCTCGTCGATGTCGACGCTGGGGTGACGGATTGCCTCCCGCGCGCACCACCGGAGCATGCCGACGATGGACGCGGCCACCACGCGCGGGCCGGTCCCGGCCGGATGGCCGGACACGCTGCTGACGAGCTGCGCGATCCGGTCGATGCGCTCGGCCGTTGCCTCCTCGATGGCCGCGGCAGCGGCTGCGTGCCGCTCACCCTCGAAGGTCAGCCTGAATCCGTCGGGCCGCTCCCGGACGAAATCGAAATAGGTGGTGATCCAGCGATGCAGCCGGTCGTGGAAGGGCTCGTCGCTGCCCGCCTCGTACTCGGCCGTGACCCAGGCGTTGAGCAGCTCGTGCTCCCGCCGGACGACGGTGGCGAACAGCCGCTCCTTCGGGCCGAACCGGGCGTACAGCGTGGGCTTCGTGGTCCCGGCCCGGGCGGCGATGGTCTCCATGTTGGCGTGGGCGAACCCCTCCGCCGCGAAGACCGCGCACGCCGCATCCAGCATCTCGTCCGCCGCCAGCCGGTAGCGCGGAGCTCCGGACCTGGCCCTGGGAGCCGTGGAACGTTCCAAGATTAACCCTCCAGCTGCCCATGTCCCAGGATCGAGTGTACGAACGAGCGCGGCCGCCGGGGGCCGCGCAGTGCGGGGCGGGCCGGGCAGCGCCGCCGTTACTGGCCGCCGGGGCTCGCCGCATAGGCTGGTGGCCAGCCTGGCCGGCCCGGCCACCGGACTGACGGAAAGGGTGTTCACGCTGGCTGGCATGGATGGACAGGTCAACGTCCTGCTCCTGGAGAATGTGCATCCCGACGCGGTCGCGCGGCTGACTAAGGACGGCTACCACGTGCGGGCCCGCGCGGGCGCGCTGACCGAAGCTGAGCTGATAGCCGAGATCGGCGGCGTCCACGTCCTGGGGATCCGGTCGGGGACGCAGGTCACCGAGCGGGTGCTCGACGCCGCGCCGGACCTGCTCGCCGTGGGTGCCTTCTGCATCGGCGTGAACCAGATTGACCTGGCCGCGGCCTCTGAGCGGGGCGTCGCGGTCTTCAACGCGCCGTTCTCGAACACCCGCAGCGTCGTGGAACTCGCCCTGGCCGAGATCATTGCGCTGACGCGGCGGCTCACGGACAAGAACGCCCAGATGCACGGCGGCATCTGGGACAAGTCAGCGGCCGGCAGCCACGAGGTGCGCGGTCGGCGGCTGGGGATCGTCGGCTACGGCAACATCGGCGGCCAGCTGTCGGTCCTGGCCGAGAGCCTCGGCATGACCGTGGTGTTCTACGACACCGCCGACAAGCTGGCGCTGGGCAACGCCCGGCGCTGCGGCACGCTGCAGGAGCTGCTGGAGATCTCCGACGTGGTCACCCTGCACGTGGACGGCCGGCCGGGCAACAGCGGACTGTTCGGCGCGGCCGAGTTCGCGGCCATGCAGCCGGGGAGCCTGTTCCTCAACCTCTCCCGCGGCTTCGTGGTCGATCATGGCGCGCTGCGGGCCAATATCGAGTCCGGCCACCTGACCGGCGCGGCCGTCGACGTGTTCCCGCAGGAGCCGCGGGGCCGGGGCGAGGAGTTCACCTCGCAGCTGCGCGGGCTGCCCAACGTCATCCTCACGCCGCACGTCGGCGGCTCCACCGAGGAGGCCCAGCAGGACATCGCCGAGTTCGTGGCCGGCAAGCTCCGCGATTTCCTGACCTCCGGCGCGACCTCGCTCAGCGTGAACCTGCCGGGCGTCGCCCTGCCGCGCTCGCCGGGCACCCATCGCCTCGTCCACCTGCACCGCAACGTGCCGGGCGTGCTGGCCACCATCAACCAGCTGCTGGCCGAGTACAGCGCGAACATCGAGGGCCAGCTCCTCGGCACGCGCGACGACCTCGGCTACGTGCTGACCGATATCGGCACCGAGTACACCGACGGCATGCTGGCCCGGCTCAGCGAGCTGGACGTCACCATCCGGCTGCGGACGACTCAGCCGGCCTAGGCGGGGCCCGGCTTTTTCGAGCCCGCTTGGCCGGGCTCGGCGCGGGGGCTCAGGCCGGCGGGCCGGGCGGCTCGCTGACGGGCTCGGGACCAGGGCCGGGTGCCGCGGCCGCCGGTGTCCAGCGCTGGTCCAGTTTCCCGACCCGCCAGTAGGCGATAGCCGCCGCCCAGACCAGCACGAAGAGCCCGGCAATGGCGAAACCGGCCCGGTTGATATCGAACGCGGCCATGAACTCCCAGAAGCCCCCGTGGATGTGGAGCTCGGCCGACAGCAGCCCGGCGATCTCGATCGTCCCGATCAGGAAGGCGACGGCGATGGACAGCCCGGTGATGACCAGGTTGTAGTACACCTTCCGCACCGGGCGCGCGAACGCCCAGCCGTAGGCGAAGTTCATGAAGCATCCGTCGAGGGTGTCGAACAGGGTCATCCCGCCGGCGAACAGGAGGGGCAGGGCCAGCACCGCGTACCACGGCAGCCCCTGGCTGGCCGCCGCCGCGGTAGCGGCCAGCAGGAGCACCTCGGTCGTGGTGTCGAAGCCGATCCCGAAGATCAGCCCGACGAAGAACATGTGCCAGGTCCTGGTGATCGACCGCATGAATCGGCCGAAGAAGCGCCACATCAATCCGCGCGCCTGCAGCTGGCGCTCTAGCTCAGCCTCGTCGAAGAGGCCAGCCCGCAGGCCCCGGAACACCTTGACGATCCCGGCCAGCACCACGATGTTGAGGGCCGCGATCAGGTACAGGAAGCTGGCGGCCAGGCTAGTGCCGACCACGCCGCCGATCGTCTCGTAGCCCGACGTGGGGTTGACCACGGCGCCGAAGACGGCCTTGGCGGCCAGGCCCAGGGCCACCCCGACCACGACGATGATCGCGGAGTGCCCGAGGGCGAAGAAGAACCCGGTGCCGAGCGGCCGCCGCCCGTCGGACATGAGCTTGCGAGTCGTGTTGTCGATGGCGGAGATGTGATCGGCGTCGAAGGCATGGCGGGCGCCCAGCGTCCATGCGGTGAGCGCCACCCCGAAGCCGACCCCGAGCCCCTGGTAATGGAAGTGATGCGGCTGGATGGCGAACAGGAAGATTCCCCAGCCCGTCGCGTTCAGGGCCACGATGACCAGCGCCATCGCTCCGAAACGCCCCCACTCGCGCGGGGTCAGGGCACTCCGCGCCGCCCGCAGGCGGCTTCCGGTGCTTGGCACGTGCTCATCCTCCTGAGGCGGAGGACGAAGAGAGCTCTTGCGGGGCTGGTGGCCGCCTCCGCACGAACCGCCCTTCCTCCGAGGACTGGTTTCGTCGGCGCGGCAGCTCAGGCGACCGGACTTATCCCTCCCGGGGGAGGGCATCACCGTTGCGGGACAGTGCCGGGATCTCACCGGGCTTCGCTGAACTGCGTGCCGCCCCGCCGCGAGCGGGGCAGGCAGCAAGCTATCGAGCCCCTATGCCGGAGTCAAGGACGACCGCCGGCCGCCTTACCCGGAGGCGGCTGGCTCGACGCTTGCGACGCGCAGGTCGTCGACCTGGCTCGACAGCAGCTCGCGCCCCTCGGCGGCGATGCCGTCGTCGGTGATGATCGTGTCGGCGGCCGACAGCGGGGCCAGGATGTGCAGCCCGACAGTCCGCCATTTGGTGTGGTCAGCCAGCACGACCAGGCGGCGGGCGTGGCTGACGAAGGTCCGGTTCGTCTCCGCCTCGGAGATGTTCGGGGTCGTGAGGCCCGCCACCGGGTCCATCCCGTGCACGCCGAGAAACAGCACGTCCACATACATCGACCGGATCGTGGCGTCCGCCGTCGGTCCGACCAGGGCGTCCGACGGCGTGCGGAAGTCCCCCCCGGTCAGGATGACGTGCGACCGGCCGTCCTCGCCCCGCTGCAGCTCGTTCCACACCTTCATGGAGTTGGTCAGCACCGTGACGCCCCGCACCTGGGCCAGCTGCCGGGCCAGGATCCAGGTCGTGGTGCCCGCCGACAGGCCGATGGCCGAGCCGGGCTTGACCATGGTGGCCGCCAGGCTGGCGATCGCCGCCTTCTCAGGCTGCTGGCACAGCACCTTCTTGTCGAAGCCCGGCTCCTCGATGCCGCGCTGGGCGAGCACCGCTCCGCCGTGCACCCGCTCTAGCAGCCCATCGCTCTCCAGGCCGGCCAGGTCGCGGCGGATCGTCATTTCCGAGACCGACAGCTGCTCGGCCAGTCCCGATATGAGCGCGGAGCCAGTGCGCTGGAGCTCGTCCAGGATGCACTGCCGCCGAAGCACTGCGAGCATGACGCGGGCCGCCCGGAGAGTGAGGTTATGTTAAGAAATGATCATAGCGCGAGTGGTGCTGCGAGCTGCGGATACGTGCCCTCTGTTACGTCACCCTGCACTGGAGGAGTCATGCACTGGTCGGACGTCGAACACCGTCAGCCCCGCCTGGCGGGGCTGGCTCAGGAGCGCCTGATCGCGCCGGGCGTGGTGCTCGTCGCGACGATCCGCCAGGACGGCACGCCCCGGCTCAGTCCGGTTGAGCCCTGCGTGCTGGACGGCGACCTGTGGCTGTCCATGATGTGGCAGTCCACGAAGGCGCGGGATCTCCTGCGTGACCCGCGGATCCTCGTGCACAGCGTGATCACTGACCGCGACGGCACCGAGGGAGAGCTCAAGATCCGCGGCACGGCCCAGGCTGAGCACGATCCCGCAGTTCAGCGTCGCTACGCAGACGCGGTGGCAGGCAGCCTCGGCTGGGAGCCGGAGCCGGGCCGGTTCCACCTGTTCGCTGTGGACATCGACCAGGTCACCTTCATGCACTATGACCCGCCCACGGGAGACCAGCACGTGGCCATGTGGCCACCCACCCGGGAGTTCGTCCGCCGGGCCACCTCCCCGACGAGCGTGGGAGACCCCGAAACAGCAGAAGACATCCTCAAAGCCGAGTAGAAGCTGCCCGCGGAGTGTCGGCGGCCTTGGCGCTGCCTGGCTCAGTTTGACGACTCCTGGCCCGCACGCTGCTGAGGACCACGGCTACTCCGCTGACGGCAGCGACCCCGGTGATAGTGCTGGAGGCCCCCAGGTTCCCGGCGACCATGGCCATGCCCGCTGCTGCCACCCCGGCGAGCCCGCTCTGGCTGATCGCGCTGAGGCCGCTGATCGCTCCGCGGAGCTGATCGGGCGTGACCTGCTGGACGCGGGTGACGATGTGGACCTGGGCCGTAGTGAGGGCCAGCGAGGCCAGAAAGAGGAGTACCAGTCCGGCTGCCAGCACTGGAGCATGCACAAAGGCGATCAGGCCGACGCAGCCGCCAGCCAGGCTGATGGTGATAGCGCGGGCCGGACGCCGGGTCGGCCGCGTCCCCGATAGGGCAGGGCAGCACCATGATCGGAACGGAAAAGCACAGACCCTCCAGCCCGAGCGCAAATGCTGAATGAGTCAGCAGGTAAAGGACCCAGAGCTTGGCGACGTTGCTCATCTGGGTTCCGATACTGGACACGATGGAACCAGCCCACAGCCGGACGAAGGACGACTGTCGCAGCGCCGGAGGCATCCGCCCCGGCACGGTGGCCGCCAGCCGACGGAGTGATGAGGGCTGGCCCATGCTCATCGCGGCGCTGCGGACGCTGCCGCGTCGGCTGATGCGGCTGCCCCTCCGGCCAGCATCTGGTCCCACTCGTGATGCCAGGTGAGCTCCGCCCGCGCACGTAGCTCGGCGCGGCGGAATGCGGCGGCCTGCAGCGGCGAGACAGACGGCTGCAAGTACCCCTCCCGCATCCCGCGTTCGCGCTCCACGGCCAGGCGCTCCAGTTCCGCCTCTACTGCGCGCCGCCGCAGCGCCAGCAGCCCGGCGAGCGCTTCCCGATCCTGTGCGCCGGCGAAGATCAGCCCCGCCGCCACCGCGTCGGGACCTTCCTGCACGCGTCCGATGGCGCGGTCGCGCAGGACCAGGAGCTCACGACGGCCCTCGTCAGTGATCTGGTAGACCGTGCGCTCCGGCCGGCGGCCGATCCGCTCGGTGCGGACCACCTCGATGAGCCCTTCAGCTGCCATCAGGCGTAGCTCACGGTTCAGTGAGCCGATCCCCGCGCCGGCCCACTGGTCGGCCTTCATGACCTCTACGTCGCGCCTGAGCTGGTGACCATGCCGTTCTCCCCGCTCTGCCAGCAGGCCCAGAGCCACCAATCGCGTTAGATTCATAAATCTAGATTATTGAATCTATTGGCAAAATCAAACGTGGATTGGCCTTGGCGGAGATTGTCAGCCGGCGGCTGACCAGCCGCCGGCGGATCTGGCTGGCGGGTCCGGAGGCTAGGCGCTGCCGGGCTCGGTGACGAAGTCGATCAGTTCCTCGACCCGGCCGAGGAAGGCCGGCTCGAGGTCGGCGATCGACTTCACGGAGGCCAGGATGCGCTGCCAGGCCGCCCCGGTGTTCTCCGGCCAGCCGATCGCGTGCAGCACGCCGTCCTTCCAGGGCTGGCCACGGGGAACCTGCGGCCAGCTGCCGATGCCCACGACCGACGGCTTCACCGCTGCCCAGACGTCGATATACGGGTGCCCCGCGATCAGGACGTGCGGCGACGCGACCCGCGCGGCGATCTTGCTCTCCTTCGAGCCGTCCACGAGGTGATCGACCAGGACGCCCAGCCGGCGCACGGGGCCGGGGGAGAACTCGGCGACGATAGCGGGCAGGTCATCGACGCCGCCCAGGTATTCCACGACCACGCCGACATCGCGCAGGTCATCGCCCCAGATCTTCTCCACCAGCTCGGCGTCGTGCCTGCCCTCCACGTAGATCCTGCTCGCCCGTGCCACCTTGGCTCGGGCCTGCGGCGCGGCAATCGACCCAGAGGCGGTCCGGCTGACGGCGCCCCCGGCCGGGGCCGCTGGCTGGCTCGGCCGGACCAGCTGGACCGGCTGGCCGTCCATCAGGAAGATGCCCGGGTCAAGCGGGAAGACCCGCCACTTGCCGTGCCGGTCCTCGAGCGTGACGGCGTCCTTCTCGCACACCACCACCGCCCCGCAGAACTCGCCGGCCGCGTCCTCGACCACCAGCCCGCGCTGAGCCGCGATCCGCGGCAGCTCCGGCCGAGCCAACCGCCGCGGCTGAGCCGCGAGCACGTCTGGCCCATACTCCATGCTGCGGACCCCTGTTGGACCTCGCCTCGTCTCCGCCATGACGACCGAGCATAAGTCGGACAACCTGCCGCCTCACGGATGCGCGCCGGCAGGCGTCCGAGAGCTGGCTTGGCGCCGCTGAACATGGGCAGTGGTGTGGCTTTCCTAATCTAACCGCCGGGATGACTCCGGGCCGCTGGCCGGCCTGCGCGGTCCCGCCCAGCAGATGGTCGGGCATGCGGTCTGACTCGTCTCGCGGAAACTTCGCTCATGCCAGCGCACTGCCACCAAACTGTCGGTAGTAGCCGATAATATGGTCCAAGAAGGTAGTTGAACAGCTCAGATAGCTCACCTCAGCGGTCTCGGCACGCAGTGCTCGTTGGGAAGAGCTGATCGCGGCGGCAGCAGCGATCAGGCTGGGAGGTGACCCGATTGCCAGGCCCAACAGGCGATCCGGCGCCCGAAGGCGACCCCCAGGTCAGCAATCCACCAGTCGGCGAGGTCGGCCGCGGCAGTGCTGGCACCGGCCAGCCCGGGTCCGCCAGTCAATTTAACCTGCCCAACGGACCGGCGGCAGACGAATCCGGCCCTGGGCCGGGCGGTGGCTTGTGCTGGTCTTTTGAGCTTGATCTGGCCGGGGTGCTGGCGGCGATTGGCGCGGCCGGTGATGAGGACCCTGGTGATCAGGAGGCGTCGCTGGCCGCTGAGCGGGCGCTGGCCGAGTCTGCGGAGGCGACCTCGCGGGACCTGACCGGCGTGATCGTCGACTATCTGCCGGCGGGGCCTTCCCTGGCGGCGTGGCTGGCTAACGCTGACCCGGCAGAGCTGTCGGACTGGGACCTGCCGGGCATCGCGGCCGCGTACCGGCGGGTGGCGTCGTGGGCGGCCGCCGGGGAGCTGGCGGCCGTGGCCGCGATCGCTTC
>Ga0208219_1000071_pt1 | contig 45997 bp, 41 predicted proteins | sample NGESurshal072012_7_FD_184469 | JGI IMG/M metagenome (GOLD analysis project Ga0208219, IMG submission 184469) | Arctic peat soil microbial communities from Barrow, Alaska - NGEE Surface sample 53-2 shallow-072012 (SPAdes) | ecosystem: Environmental > Terrestrial > Soil > Wetlands > Peat ... | reverse complement strand
AGGTGGCCTCGTTCCGTACTAGTCCTACGGTTCGAGGCCATCTTTATCGACTGAGGCGCAAATCACGCGCATTTACGTCGACTTTTTCAGGGGGAAGTAACTAACGGAACGAGTCGTCAAGACAACCTCGCCCTTGGCCGCCCACAGCTTGCGCAACAGACCAGTGGGTGTTGGCGACCATCCAGCGACAGCACGCAGGGTCTAGCCTCGAAAGATGCGTGCTCGCCCAAGCATCGGATTGCGGGTCGTCGTCGCGACTGGTTTTATCTCCGCCATCTTGCTCGTCAGTACGGCGGCAAACGGGGAGCCGGGATTCGCACCGACCTCACGGATGTTCGCCCCAACTGGGGCATCCGATGCCACGGCGTACTACAACTCTGTTTCGTGCCCCACACCCACTTGGTGCGCGGCCAGCGGCTACGAACAAGGCGGGTCAGGCTTGCCGATGGTCGCGACGGAGTCGAACGGCGCCTGGAGCGTTCCGGCGTATTTGTCAGTTCCCGCAGGAGCCGTGAGCGGTCAGGTCGGAGTCGCGTGCCCTGCGCCTGGCGACTGCGTGGCCGGCGGCGCGTACGTCACCCCGGGAGAGCGGACACCCGCAATCGCTGTGGAGAACTCCGGCGCCTGGGGTCCTCTAACGGCCCTCTCGCTGCCGTCGGGCGCGTACCCCACACAGCCGCTCGCGACCCTCGGCACGCCTTGGTGCCAGTCCGTCGGAAACTGCATCGACGTCGGGAGCTACCAAATCGCCTACCTGGAGTACGCACCCTTCTACCTAACGGAGTCCGCAGGAGCGTGGAGCCCGACGGTCGGACTTCCACCGGGAAGCGGTGAGCCCACTCGAGCTCAAGTCAGTTGCACGTCTCTCGGCAATTGCATCGTGTTTGCTGGCGACACGTACACCGAGACTGCCGGTGTCTGGTCACCTCCAAAGCCGTTCAACCCAGCCCTTCCGAGGGGTGCGTCGTCCTATGAGATTCTCAGCGCGACGTGTCCCAACGCAAGCACGTGCCTCGCTGTGGGTTTCGCACTGTACGGAAATTTTGGTCCAGACGACCAGCCTGTTGCAGCGACGACAACGCAGACGCATGGAACGTGGGGCGCGTTGCGCGTCTTACCTCGACCACAGCTCTCCCCACAATTGAGGGGCTCAGAGTTGTGGAGTATCTCGTGTGCGCCAAATGCCAACACGTGCGTGGCGGTCGGAGCTGGCGGCAATTACAGCCAACTGTCGCCCGGTTACCACCAGCCAATCTCGGTGACTTGGTCGAACGGCTCGTGGAGTTCCATCGATATTGAGCAGTTGCCGGTGCCCAAATCGACTTACCGGAGCGCGAGCGTCTTGGACGATGTCTCATGCACTGCCGACAATCTCTGCGTTGCCGTTGGCAATCACGGCTGGTGGGCTCCCGGCGACTCCGTCCAAACGCTCTCCGGTGCCTATTCCTCGTCGATCGTTCCCGTGCGTCAACTTCAGAGGCCGCGTCCTCCGACAAATGCGACCGTCACGCCCGTCACCAAAGGGGTGATAGTCCGGTGGAGTCCGCCGCTCGATGACGGTGGGTCACCGGTCATCTCCTATACGGCCGAACTGTCGCCAGGTGGTGCAAGGTGCACCACCCTCGCGCACAGCTGCACGTTTCGTGGACTTGCAACAGGGCGCCGTTATGTGGCCACGGTGACCGCGAGAACCTCATTTGGCACGTCGATTCCCGAAAGGGCGGGATCCGTCGTTCCCAAGTAGTCAACGTGCTCGGCGGGGGGCGTCTCCGCTGCTCAAGCTCGTTGCTGGTCAATCGGGCTTCGTGATTTCGATCGAGACACGGCGACGGCTCGCGAACTGTCCGGCGATTGAGCAGCGCGAACAAGTGCCGAACGGCAAGCCGCCGCCCTCTCAGGGCTCCCTGGCTCTAGTGCCCGACTACTTCCTGGGCTTGCCGGCGTCACTCCGCTTCTCGCGCCACTGCCCATCCTTATCCCGGGACCGATCCTTTGTTCCGCCCCCCGGGCTGGAACTTGTGGAACCCCGTGCTTCTTATCTGCCACGCGTGAATGCCGAGTGTCCCAATGTCCAACGAAGTCAGTCGCGAAATCTTTAGAAGCCCGGCTGCGAGCACGACTTCGACCTCTTCTTCGTATCTCCGTCTGCGGTCGCCCTGGGGAATACACCATGCACCCAGGAACGCCTCTCGCCCCGCTGCAAGAGCGATGACGGCGAGGACCACTCCAAGTATCCATGTGTGGTGAGGGGAGGTCCAAAATCCATGCGGCCGGTCGCCTGAGACGAGTACAACACCAACAGCCGCGCCGCTGAGGATCAGCCCACTTGTGACCGGCCGCAGGAACCGAAATGTCGAGTGAAAACGCCTCGCGATCCCACCCCAGTCCACGACACAGAAAGTTACGCCAATGCTCCCCGGCGAGGCGGCTATGGCGCGACACCCTTCTCAACTGTCGAGCATGTCCCACTGGTACCCGAGAACCCATCTGATAGCAGAGACCTTGCCCGAGAGGAAGCCCCAGGACCAGTCGCTCTCCACGTCCTTGTCTAGAACCTCGATGCCGTACCTCTGTTCGACCTCGCGCTGCGCCGCTCGCGTGCCGGCAACAAGGTCTGGTGACCAGTCCTCAGGATCTGGGGCGTCACGATGCGGCTTCCGGCCGTACCACAGCCTGTCGAACAGCTCCGCTTCGACGGCGAGTATGTCGGATACTCGCCGGAGCGTTTCGGTCTGGACGTCATGTCTGAATGCGACATCCATGTGGCCGGCGATCATTCGCCTCAACTGCGGCATCTCCCACGTTCGAATTCGGAAAGGTGGATGCGTGTTGGCTTCGTACTGAGCGATCCAATCCTTGGCGCCGTTGGTGAAGTAGCCAGACGCGATGAAAAGTACGGCTGATGGACGCTCAGCTTGGGCCCATGCGATTGTGCCCTGAAGTGCGTCGGGCGGAACGCCTCTCTCGTAGTGCTTACAGTCGGCGAACCAGGTCTCCAAGTATTGGTGGCCGTCAACGTCAGCGCGTGGGAGTTGGGCCACGATGTCACGACCGCGATCGGCTGGTGATGTGTGTTTAGGAGTTCCCTTTCGCCAGTCGACGTTGAGGAACCCCACGTCCCCCATTAGGTCGACGCAGAATTCTTCGAATGCCGTGGAGCTAAGCCCATCGAAGCGAATAGCGCCGAGCATCGCGTCTTCCCAGTTCTCCTCTAGGCCTTCGTCGAACCCGGAAGGATCGTGACTGTCGTGGTTGGAGTCGTTTGACACCTACGTATGATGCCTCCTCGAGGGGCGCGGGCAAGCTCGGTTGGCGCCCCGAAGCTGTCGGGGTGGAGAGTGCTATGACGCAAGGTCCATCGTCGCGTGCAGATGGCGCAGTCGTCTCCATCCGTCCTCCGATGAGCGTTCGCGTCATCGCATGGAGTTGGATCGGCGCGATGTTGCTGTTGGTCGACGGTCTGTTCCTATACATCGCGATCAGGAACCCTGGTTCGCTCGCGGCGTGGCTCCTCCTGATCGTGGCGCCGATTCCAACGTTGCCGGCTTTTGTGTTCGCGATGGGCGGACTCTTCAAGTGCCTTAGGCACCTCACCCTGTGGACCGGTTCTCTTGAAACTAAGATCCGCCTCTTCAAACCACCACCACGGGTGTCGCTCGATGATCTGTCTGGTATTGGATTGGTATTAACGACCATCGGCCGTACGACGGACTGGTGGCTCTGCTACGGCGACGCGCAAGGCGAGTTGCGGATAATTGATCCTATGTCAATGGGTCAGCGCCTCCGACAACACGATGCGGGCACACGCCTCGCGGAGTCACGACTCGGCAGATTTGCTGCTGCTGTGGAGAGTCAAACTCGCGAGATCCAAGGGCCTAACGGCCGCATTGCCACCAACAACGCTTTTGATCGACTGGAGCCATGGTCACGGAAGGCGAGTGGTACTCGTACATTGCGACCACGAGAGGTTTGGACGCCTCGCGGTGGATTCGAACGCCTCACCGGTTGAAGGCGCCCTTGACCGATGTATAGAGAAGATGACAATCCAGCCTCTCTCCGGCAGTGGCATCAGGACGTCTGACGATCGCCCTCTCAGGATCGCCGCCCCCGCAGGGGGCGGCGGCGACCATCGAGAGGATCGAGAATTCGATGCGTCCATAAGGCAGCAAACGGCAAGTCGAAGTTGGACTCATCCTTGGATGACGCATCCACGCGCTGGCTCGGGCGCCGCACCACGGCAACGCGAACCTTCGTGCCTCGACTGGGCAGAGGAGCCAAGGCGGCCGATCTGGCTACGTCCCGGACGGGAACTCAGATGGCCGCGTGCAATTATTGATGAGTGCGAAGCACGCCGGTCGTCGTTGGCGTCTGCTTGGGCCTTCTGGTCCTCGCGGTCACCTTTGCGTTCACATATCTGCGAGTAAGGCGCAATGACCAGAGGTGGATCGTTGCACAGCTCCAGAATGGTGGAGCGCCAGTCCGAGTGTCGGTGAGGTACACAGCCGGGACTTGGGATCCTCGCGGAGTCGGAAAGAGAATCTTCGCCGCGGGCAAGGCGACGTACACGCTCGATGACTCCGGCAACGTGCACCTCCACTTGCAACCGAAGCAAGGTGCCGTTCAAGACTTGGTGGGGCCGGTCCCGGAGCCATCCTCGACCAAGGCGCGGAGGACAGTGAGAGCCCTACTGATTGGATACGCGCTCGCCCTGGCCGTTGGATTCTTGTTGGGCTTCGTTTTATCCGGTGGAACACCAGGCAGCCGACTCATTTGGGGCTGCATCGGCATCGCCGTCAGCATGATCGCTGTGTGGCTTGCCACGCTGGCCGTTGCCGTAGGCACTTCCATACGGAAGCTGCGGCGCGGCAACTGAATCGTCCGGGATCGCCGGTCTGGGGGCTACCCCAAAGGCATGTCGATGCCTGTGGGGAGTCCAATGGAGTTTGCGGGTGCTGTGTTACAGGTACTGCACCCGCGAACTGTCAGACGCGGTCGGGATCAGATGGGCTCGACATGCCAGACGCAGCTTCGATCGCAGCCTGAAGGGCTGACCGCGAGCCAGGAAACTCACCAGTCAACGTCGTGCCGCCATCGCGCAGCTTGATTGTCACGTTGCCGCCCAGAGCATTCACCTTGAAGGGGATCTTGCCAACCGTGAAGTACTCGACCTCACTCCAGGGAAGAAAGAACTCTCCGGACGTCCTGGCGAGCGGTGTGAGCCAACTCCCCGCCTTCCAGTGGACGCCATCACCTTTGATCAAGAGTCGTCCTCCGGCAAGGTCGTAAGGCGTCATCCTCGTTCGACCTGACTTCTTGACAGTGACGCCTGGATTGAGGGTGGCTCCTTTGAGCTCCGTGCGATTGAATTCGACGATCCCCGACCAAAGGACCTCTTCGTCGATGGGACCCTCTGTCACTTCGCCTGCTTCCACTTGGCGATCGCCAGCCGAGTCATTCGAGACTGCCGCACAACATAGAGGGCGACCAATGCGTAGATCACAATGGCAATGGCAATGGCGAGGAGCAGCCACGAGATGCCGTCCATAGCTGCCCGGATGCTCCACAAGATGACCGAGACGCAAATGACAACGAAGTGGACACGACCGGCGCGCAGGACACGTTGTGAATCAACAGATTCGAGACTCGCTCGACCCTGCTCGATGCCATCCGAACCCGAACTCACTACATCAAGTTACGGGCTAGAGCCTTCGGCACCGCCAACTAAAGCAGCATCAGGGTCCCATGGCAGCGTTCTCCAGTCGGAGTTGATCGTCCACGTCGGCCCGCCGACCTGGACCCGCTCGAGAAAGCCAGGAGCACGAAGACGAGCGCATCTTTGAGTTTGTGCTCCCGTGCTCCAGGGATCGGATCTGCTCCCTTCGAGGAGCTCGGCACTTCGAGCAGTCCAAGACCGAAGTGCATCACTCGAGACGCTGGAGTGCGCTCCTGACGCTCCTGCGCGTCGTGACAGAAAACTTTGACCGGCGGCCAAAGAGATTTGTCCGTCTGGGGTACCTCAACTGCCTTTCTCATATGGGAGTGGAAGTTCCGCGACCCAGAGGGAGCAGTCATGCGTTTGCCCATCGACACCCAGACGGTCAACTTCGTCTCAGCCGGACCGCCCGAGCCGGTCATCGACTTCGACACCAAGCAGCAGCGGGTCGACCCCACCGGTCAGCCGCTGTTCAACGTCCACCTGTTCGCCCTCGGCGGCGGGAGCCGAGACCAGATCAGGGTCAGGGTGATCGGCGAGCCCAAGGGCCTCGGCGACTACACGCCCGTTCGGGTGACGTCGCTCATGGCGTCGACATGGGAGGTCGGCGACAAGCACGGCGTGTCCTTCCGCGCAGAGCGGATCGAGGCGACCGCAAAGGCGGCGACGGCGTGATCGAGCGCCTCGTCCTCGCACTGATCGTCGCCATGGTGGTGCTCTGGGCGGTCGGCTGGCTGCTCGTCCACCTCGGCCTGATCTTCGCCGCAGGTCTCGGCTTCGCCGCCTGGACCTGGTGGCGATCCAGGCACCGTGCGTAGCGGGAACTCGGTGCGTCGCCCCCGGATGGCTTCGGTCATCTGGGGGTGGCGCCTCGAGCTCGCACTCGCCATCGGCTCGTTCACGATGCGTCCCGGGACCGTTCGCCGGCTCCTCCACAACGGCCGGATCGCGTACCAACGGGTCTCCGCTCGACGGGCCGTGATCCGGGAGACCGCCCTTCGTGCGTACGTGGACACCGTTTCCTTCGGACTGCTCCCATGACCTGTCTATCTAGGGGTGATATCTCCCCCTATCCTTCCCCACCGCCTGTCAATGCCGGTGAAAACGTGTCCCACCCCCGACCGTTGTTGCTCAGCGTCATGGAGGCGGGCGAGCTGATCGGACTTGGGCGTACGACCATCTACATGCTCATGGACAGCGGCGACCTGGCGTTCGTCCACGTCGGCAAGTCTCGGCGGATTCCCCTCGACGAGGCTCATGACTTCGTCGCGCGCCTATGCCGACGCAGCAAGGATGGCAATCGAGGAAGGATGAGCGAGTGAGCATCCACCAGAAGCGTCTCCGCGCTGGGAAGACCAGCTACGAGGTCAAGCTCCGCTCTCCCGATGGTCGCCAGTACAGCCGGTCCTTCCGGACCAGAAGGGAGGCGGAAGACTTCGTCGCGCGTGAGCGTGCAGCGCTCCTTCAGGGCACGTGGCTCGATCCAAATGCTGGAAAGGAGACCTTTGCGGCGTACGCAGAACGGTGGCTCGGGATGCGAGCAGACATCAGGCCACGTACGTTGGAGCTCTACGACTACCTGCTCCGGCACCACCTGGTCCCTGTATTCGGGGAGACGCCCCTCAAAGGAATCTCGCCCGCGCAAGTGAGAGCTTGGAACTCGAACCTTCTTGCGAAGTCGGGCGTAGGCCCGTCAACCGTCGCGAAGGCCTACAGGCTCCTCAGCACGATCATGGCGACCGCAGTCGCGGACGAACTGATCGTCCGCACGCCGTGCATCCTTAAGGGCGCAAGTGTCGAGCGGCCGGCTGAACGTCCGGTGATCACCGTCGCTGAGGTGGCGGTACTGGCTGACTGCATCGAACCTCGCTTTCGATGCATGGTGCTGCTGGCAACCTGGGCAGGTATGCGGTTCGGTGAGCTCGCCGGGCTCACGAGAAACGACATCGACCTCGTTGCTCAGACTGTTTGTGTGTCAAAGCAACTTCAGGAGCTGCGAGGGGGCGTACTCGTCGTCGGCCCGCCAAAGACCGATGCCGGCAACCGAACCATCTCCCTGCCGCCCCACGTCGTTCCCGAGATCGAGTCGCACATGCACAACTGGGTAGGCATTGACGCGGATGCGCTGATGTTCAGGGGACCCGAAGGAGGTCCACTCCGTCGGAGCAACTTCAACCGTCGAGTGTGGCATCCCGCGTGTGCAGCGTCAGGACTCCAGGCATTCAGGTTCCACGACCTTCGTCACACCGGGAACACGCTCGCTGCGGCCACTGGCGCGAGCACGAAGGAGCTTATGGCCCGAATGGGGCACTCAAGCTCCAGGGCTGCTCTCATCTACCAGCATGCGACGCTCGAGCGGGACCGAGCCCTCGCAGACGCGCTCTCGAAGCTTGCTGAGTCGATCGACGGAGCGCCCGCACGGCTGCGGATCGTGGGGGACGGCGAAACCGAATGTTCGACAGATGTTCGATCGCCCGAGAAATCCAAGCCATCCAGAGGTCCGACTGGGAGCATTCGCCCTGATCACACGCGGTGGAGACGATGGGACTCGAACCCACGACCCCCTGCTTGCAAAGGCTTCCCAGAGAGTCACTGCATCCGATTAGGAGAGCCTAATTGCAAGGATTCAAAGGCGTCATTGACAATGTCTGAGAGTCGGTGTTACCGGGTGACAATCGGTGGTCAGACACGATCGGCTCCCTGGTTGGCTCCCGGAAACGAGTAGCGAGCGGGAGTCCCCCAAGGACAGTGACGGATCCAGTCGCGTGGGAAACCCGTGTGACAAGTCACGGTCGAGGCTGGCGTTGACTCTGTGGCGGCTCTCCCAATCCCTGCGACAAGGCCAGCAATCAGAAGCAGAGCGAGCCCTCTCGTAAACCAGGCTCTAGCTTGCATTAGGTCGCTGTGCTTGTGTTCGGATGTCCACCTAGCAAGATCTCTGCCTCGTACCTCGGCAAGCAGGACTGCAGCGTTGGCACCCTCCTCAGGGACGTCCTTCAGAATCTCGGGCTCTGATTGGGAGTAGAAGCCAACACGATCAATCTGCAGTGACTCGAAGGTCGCAATGCTCAGCAGGGCCAGTGCGAACGCGATGGGAACTATGCTCAGAAGCCAAATCGTTGATCGATCCAGCGCGAACGCCAGCTGATACGAGCCGAGTCCGAGGGCCAAGGTCAGAAGCGCGAGCAGTACCTGAACCAAGCGCGCCGCTTTTTCCTCCGCGGTCTTTGCAGTTCCTTCGGCACTTTGCCGGGCTTGACGTGCGATCTCAAGAGCTCCCGGCATTGTTGACACCTGGTCTATCCAGTCGGGAGGTACGAAGGTAGGACGCTGAATCCCATCATTCGCTGGAGCTTCGTCTCCACTCATGAAGTCATAGATGACCCGTCTGCGTGTCTTGGGCCAATTGCCACCGCTAACAGGCATGAGATCCACTCGAGGCAAGATGCTTGGCAATCAGCGGTGCGATGGATTCCCCTCCGTCGGCCAGGAACGCCCATGCACCCTGTGCATTCGATTCGAGAAATACGGGTCCGCGCGTCGTTTCCAACCAGTCTTGAATGGAGATTGTCAGTCCAAGCGAAGTGGTGAGCAGAATGGCGGAAGCACTCAGGTCTTCATTGACAACGCGAGTGAACGCCTCACCGGCTGGATCAATCTGCCGCCAGTCAACAACTCCGTCCTCTCGGATCCTTCGCCAGATCAATGCAACGTTGGCGACCACCACGATTCGATAGTCAGCGGACGCACGAACGAGTTCCTGGAGCAGCGTCGGTGACTCACTTACGAGGCCGAACTCGGTGTCTAGGACCACTCCAACATACGGCGCGATTCCAGATCCGGGGGAGACGGCCTTGGCGACAACATCGTGTTTGTCGGCAAGCGATCGTGCAACCACAGGTTGATTCGTTATTACGGTCGATGGAATTGGTATGCCTAGGCTCTGTGCCACTGCCAACTGGTGCTGCTTAAGTTCTGCCCACGCGACAAGATGCGGCTGGTCGACGAAACGGACTTGGCACGCAGCGAGTGCCCCAACGAAAATGTGGGGACTCTCGTCCGTCACCAGCTGTGCTTCAAGTGAATCGAATCTCGCCACGTCGACGAAACCGAGTCTGCGCCACCAAGCAGACGAGTTCTCTGTGACAAGGAAGGAACCCTGCTCATTCTCCAATGAAAGGGAACCTGGTCGCGCAGTCATTGCTGATGCTCTGAGATCGTGGAGATTGAAGCGCAGGGAAGAGCATCCGAGGGCTGCAAGTGATACCTCTACCGCATTCCAATGTGGGTCGCCGGGATTGGTTACGGCGACAACATCGACGAAGACTTCAGACACCCGAGTTCAGGCAGGGCTTTCGCCACGAACGCGGGTCAGGGGTGTGGGTTCATCAGGTGACGGTGGAGGAGGCGGCGGCTGACTTGGAGACTCACCGCGGATGAATGTTTCGGTCCTCGAGTCAGGCGATTCCCCTCGCACCTTTGTCATTGGCTCCCAGTCTCCAGGATCCACGGGTTGAGGCTGAGGTGCAGGGGGCGCAGGTGGGGACGGTGATTCCCCTCTCGTCTCAGTTGTCTCCAATAGTGCCGAGGGCGGTGGCGGTGGTGGAGGAGGGGGCGTGGGGTCCTCTCCTCGTCGTGCCGTCTTATCAGCGTCGCCCGAGGGAACCGGTGACTGGCGTTCCCACATTCTTCCGAGCAGTGTGCGTCTTTGGATCACGCTTCTGAATGTACACCGTGCCTCTACGCATTGCTCGGTTGAATTGCTGCGAAGAGGCGATGGGCCCGCAGCTCGCAGTGCTGAAGGAATTCGTGATCCCTCGAGTTCGAGACCTCTACCTCCACCGCAGCCAGGGGGTTAGTCTCCAAAAGCATGATCGAACCGGAGAGCCATGCCAAGTTGCGTGACGAAATCGCTCAGCGGATCGCGGATGACCGGCGACTCCTTGAGGGATTGCGAGCGGAGATCGCACCGCTGCGTAGCGCGGTCCATCGGATCCAGCCTCGGACAACCACGTCGATCTCTTTAGTTGCTACCGACGGCGGGAATAACAAGATTGAGTTCGACCCTTTTCTCGTACAGTTGGTCCGAGTTGTCGATTCGAGTAACAACGAGTATTGCCTCGAAGCGATCACACCCACGACAAGCGTAGGCAGGCTAGCGGCTGCGCAATTTGACGAGGGGCGTCCAACAACTGCACTCGGACGGATGATGAGTGACCTTGGGGTCGACTCCCTTCCGTCCTTGAGTCACATGATTCGGAGCAACGACGGAGATCGCCCCACTAGCCCGACCTGGGTTGGCGTGTATCGAGAGTTAGTGGAGTGGGCAATTCTGTATTCCATCGTGCGGGACAGTGACTTCGCTACGGACACTCTCATTGTCTTTGACGGACTCCTAAGAAGCAAGGTCTTCGCGGGAGAATTATTTAAGCGATACTTGGAGCACATGAATCGCCACATAGTCAGTCAATATGACCGACATCACCGACGTATCTATCTCGTCGGCGTGGCGAAGCACAGCAAGGTGCTCGCTCGCTATCGGCTTGCGATGGCAATCGAGAATGTTCTTACAACAGAGTATCCGGCATACGTGGAAGTTCCTCGAGAGATCGAGGAGCGCGCGTATGTCTGGTCTGAATACGCACGGGGCGATGACAGAGAGCTTGAGAACGCCGAGGTGAACAAGTTCGTGGGCGGGAAGATGTTCCTAGTCAAGTTTGGACGGGGAAGTCGGGATCCGATCTGGCCGATTGACATATTTCTGCCACAGACCAGCGAAGCGCCCGCAATCTTGGGCTACCTCCTGGCAGATGCCATCGACGGCTTCCCTGTGCCGTTATACCCGCGTTGTCTTCAGAAGGCCCATGAAAACGCAGCACTTGTGGACTTTGACTTCGACATATTGCAAGATGAGATCTTTGCTGGCGTTAGAACTGCCCTAGGTGGGGATGCCCCGGTGCTTGACGCATTCCGCCTTCAAGACGCCGATCCATCAGCTCGCCGATACGGATAGCGAGGTTGACTGTGCCGATACGAGCACTATTTGATCGAAACGACGTCGTAGGCATCTTCCGAGGCTTTCGAGAAGGGGGCCTCGAGTTCCACGCCGACGTCGTTCTGCCTTACCGGAGCGAATTCCAACGAATACCAATGCACGGTCAGTTCATTCTCGTGCAGTTGGAGTCACCAGATGAGGCAGTTCTCGGAAGAATCACGTCCTTTTCGTCTGAGGGGCGGCTGTCGAGCGGAAGCGGGGAAGAGTTCAACATCCGTGCCGTGCGGGAGGAGCGGACTGTTCCGGAAGACCTACGTGAACAATACCTACGGTACTCCGTCAACATTCGCGTGCTCGGTGTATTGAGGTGTGCAAACGGTGAGGTCGTGTTTGTCCCTTCACATCGTCGGCTCCCACACGTGGGGAGTCCAGTTGCATTCCCAACAGGAGAGGTGCTTCAGGAGATCGCTGGACACAACATTGACGGAGCGGTAATTGGTCTCTATGCGTTGGGTGAGTACGCGTTTGCCGAGGGTAGCCAATACAGAGATCACCTTGAAGAGTGGGCTCAGGTGCGAGCGCCAAATATTGAGATCAAGTTCCCAGTGTCGAGCTTGGTGTCGCGACGATCATTTGTGTTTGCGAGGGCTGGCTTCGGCAAGTCCAATCTAAACAAGTTGTTGTTCTCAAGTCTCTACGCGAGAACGCCAACCGTCGAGAAGCGTGGTGGGCGGCAGGTTCCCGTGGGGACGATCATTTTTGATCCCGATGGCGAGTATTTCTGGCCAGACGACCGAGGTAGGCCTGGTCTCGCAGATGTGCCGGATTTGGAGAGCCAGCTGGTCGTATTCACGCCGCGACGCAGTCCAAGTCCCTTCTACCAGTCGTTCGTAGCGGGAGGTGTTCGACTGGATCTACGTCGTCTTCGGCCCGGCGACGTAATCGCGATTGCACTCGGACCGGAGCGACAAGATCAACAGAACGTCCGCAAACTGCGCGGACTTCCTCAGGGCCGTTGGGAGGAGCTTGTCGATCTGATTGCCGCCAACGGCAACGCGACACCTCTGACCGACATCCACCGACTTCTAGATCTTGAGCCCGGGCAAGATGCGGAATCGCTCGCAGCGCGAGCGAACATGACGACAATCGTGTCGATGTTGCATGACCGGACGAGTCAATTTATGGACCTGCTATTCCGTTCGCTGCGCGAGGGGAAGATCTGTGTCGTTGACGTCTCTCAAATGCGCACGGGCCAAGCTCTGATCTTGTCCGGCTTGATCTTGCGGAGAATTTTTGATCACAACCAGCAGGAGTTCACTGCTGCGGATCCGCAGACGATTCCCACGATCGCCGTTATTGAAGAGGCACAGACGGTCCTCCATGAGCGCGCGACCGGGGCTGAGCCGTTTATAGCGTGGGTCAAGGAAGGTCGTAAGTATGACTTGGGGGCCCTGCTCATAACGCAGCAGCCCGGAAGTATTCCTACAGAGATTCTGAGTCAGGGAGACAACTGGTTCATCTTCCACTTGCTCTCGACGGCAGATCTGGCGAACGTCCGCAGTGCCAACGCACATTTCAGTAACGATCTCCTGAGCGCCTTGCTAAACGAGCCGATTCCAGGGCAAGGTGTCTTCTGGAGTTCTGTTGGAGGATCCCCGTACCCAGTGGCGTTGCGAGTGCTGTCCTTCGAGCGTTTGTACCCGGTGCGCGACCCGGGTTACGACTTGGCAGCTGGAGATACTTTTGCACGGCGACTGCGCGGTGAATTCGAGGCGGAATTGCGTGGAGCTGGAATAGCTGTTGCGGCTGATCTCGGCGAAGTGGATCGAGCTCCCGCTGGAGGTCCGGCAGAAGTGGTCGGAGAGGGGGCGGGAGACATTGCCGCGCCTGGCGTGGACGTGGTGGGCGCATTTGAAGCTCGCGCAATCGAGGAGCTGCGTGGAGACAACGCTTTGATGAGTCGGCTGCGAGATTCCGGGGTCGCGTGGGGATCCTTGAAGGCCTTCCTGCGCGAGAACCTACCTGAGACACTCGAGGACCGCGACAACATTGCCTACAACTTGGTTCCGAAGGCCTTGGACGAAATCATTGGACCCCAGAATGACGCATGGCACGCTTACAGAAACTCTGAACGGAACAACACGACCTACGTGCGCGTGGGTCGACCTAGCTGACAATTTCAGTGCCTACCTTGAACGCAGTATGCGCGTACTTCACGATGTTCCCGGTCGAGTTTCCACTGCGAGTGCTGCGTCGGAGGGCTAACGAGTCAGACTGGGTGTTAGATCCGTTCTGTGGACGAGGGACAACGAACTACGCGGCGCGGAGCCTCGGGCTCCCTTCGGTTGGCATCGATTCGAGTCGCGTAGCAGCGGCGATTACTCAAGGCAAGCTTGCAAACACCAGGCCCACCGCCATCATGAGTTGCGCCGAGAAGATCCTCAAGGACTCCGATCTTCGGACCGATGTGCCCACGGGAGAGTTCTGGAGATGGGGATTCAACGAGACAACGCTCCACGACATCTGCAAGTTGCGGACTGCTCTGATCCTTGATTGCAGGTCTGATAGGCGCAAGGCACTTCGCGCGATCTTGCTTGGCGCTCTTCACGGGCCAGTCTCCCGTGGCGTCGGTTACCTATCGAATCAATGCACCAGGACCTATGCGCCGAAGCCCGGGTATGCGGTTCGTTTCTGGAAGACGAGAGGGATGAGCCCTCCTAGCGTTGATGTTTTGAAGGTCGTTGCATCCCGCGCACAACGATATTACGGCGCAGAGCGGTACGCACTCGGCTTCGCCTTTCATGGTGACAGTCGTGATTCTGCAACATTCGAACGCTTCGGTGCCATTCAGTTCCGCTGGATCGTTACGTCGCCCCCTTACTATGGGATGCGCACTTATGTTCCCGATCAGTGGTTGAGACATTGGTTCGTTGGTGGCCCCCCTAGTGTCGAATATGCATCACCATCGCAGATCGCACATTCCAGCCCGGAGACGTTCGCAAACGAGCTCTATTCCGTATGGTCAAATGCAGCGAGAGTCGCGACGCCGGATGCGCGGTTGGTTGTTCGCTTCGGAGGCATCGCCGACCGTGAGGCAGAGCCAGTTGAGATCCTGAAGGCTTCCCTCGAGGGGTCACCTTGGTTGCTGGAAACGATCAAGCCTGCCGGTTCAGCTGACAGGGGGAGAAGACAGGCCTTTCACTTCGCGGGGAAGCTGGGACGCGCGCGCGAGGAGTACGACGCCTGGGCAATGCTTGCGTGAGTGAGGCTAAACGGCCAACGCCCCCAGCGAACGGTAGGGCTTCTTGCTTCCGTATACCACCAACCCTTCTGGGGTGGCGTAGCAGATTCCCCCATACCTCTTGACGTGCGCTGCAGCGCTTGCGGCCTCGACGCGATCGAATGCATACAGGGTGCCGCAATCTTGACAATCGACATGGCAGCGTCCGGACTGGTCGTAAACGACTTCGATCATGCCGAGCCGGCCGCTTCTCTCACTTCTGGTGGAGTAGTTAGGGCCGATTGCGTCGGTGATGTCCGACTCACTGTCCTCGGGAGACAGATGTGGGCGAAGACCCTCGATCTCCTCTCGAACGTCACTCTCTCTAATCGGCTTGGGATCTCTGATCACTCGGAAGACCCGAGCCTTGCTCTCTCTCACCTCAACGATGTGGTCGGCAAAATCTTCGGGCGTCGGGAACTGCGGTTCCTTCAAGAATTCGTAGCGAGACACTTCGTCGTCGATGGACGGAAGCGCCAGCTCGAAGTGGTGGGGATCGTCGATGACGTACTCCACATCTTCAGGCGTCGGGAGTTGCGGCCCTTCGAAGAAGTTGTAGCGAGCGGCTTCGTCGTCGATGAACGGAAACACCAGCTCGAGGTCGGGATCATCAATGACATGCTCTACGTGATTCCTCGTGGCTCGTGCGAGAAGCACGTTCTCGGCTGCAGGCTGCTTCACCCAGCACCATCCACAGTGAATGGCCGCCGTCAGTTTCCATTGATAACTGAGATCGAGAACTTGCACGGTTGGCTCTTTCCACGCCATGCGCGCGATGGTACTCTCGCAATCGCGTGCGACAGCATGCACTCTGGGGTTTCGCCCCCGCGTAGTCAACGAAGTCCAGGAGTGGGTCAGTAGCCACCCTCGTTGACCTTGTCCCAAGGGGACAACCGTGCGGAACGCAACCTCCCCCGGCGATGAGCCGGAATCCGTCGCACCTGAACCCGTCATTGCGCTGACGCTCAACCAAGCCGGCCAGCGACTCCAACTCTCCCGGCCCAGTGTGGTCGGGCTCATCGAGTCGGGTCGTCTGCACGCCGTCAAGGTCGGACGCAAGTGGCTCGTCAGCGCGTCGTCACTGGACCGCTTCGTCAACGGCGAGGCATCACAGTGACACAGCGCCGAGCACCAACCGAGTCCCCAAAGGGGTTCCAGATCTACCCGGAGCTCTCGCCCGAGGAGTTCGCGGCCCTCAAGCTCGACATCATGGCCAACGGCATCGTCGTGCCTGTCGAGGTCGACTCCGAGGGCACCATCGTCGACGGTCACCACCGCGTGAGAGCGTGGAACGAACTGCGAGCGTCGGGCATCAAGGTCCCCGAGTACGAGCGGAAGGTCCGCGCATACGGGAGCGACGACGAGAAGTTGGAACAAGCCCTACGGCTCAACCAGCTCCGTCGCCACCTCACCGCCGAACAGCGAGCGGAGGTCGTCAAGGAGCTGAGGAAACGGGGCTGGAGTGCCCGACGAATCGCCGACGTGCTCGACGTGGGCAAGTCCACGGTTGGCCGGGACCTCTCTACTGTCCCAGATGGGACAGTAGAGACCGTCACGGGACTCAACGGCAAGCAGTACTCGGCCCATCGGCCCCCGACCGTCGCCGCATTCTCCACAAAAGAAGAGGAACGGACCCTGGCGGCTATGAAGGAGCTGGGCGTCGACAACCTGCCAACTCGGCCGACGCGGGTCGGACCACTGGAGAAGCGCGTCAAGGCCAATCGCGTGCTCCCGAGCGGTCCACCGACGGGCGAGGCCTTCTCCGGAGCGGCGTGGGTCATCGAGTGCACCGCAATTGCGGACTGGGAGTTCAAAGGGGTCGCGGTCGATCTGATCCTGACCGACCCTCCGTTCAACGAGGAGGGCATCGAGCGCTACTACGAACTCGGCGTGTTCGCCAAGAAGTACCTCGAACCGAACGGATTGGTCATTGCCTATCTTGGCAAGGTCTACTTCCGCGAGGCATTGGAGATGCTCTTTGAGAGCCTCGAGTACGTCTGGCTCGGCGCCGTCGTGCAGATCACCCGACCTTCCAGAGTCCACGTCAAAAAGATGGAGGGTGGGTTCCGACCGTTCGTCATCTGTTCAGTCGGTGACTACGAACCGAAACGCTGGATGCGCGACACGTTCATCTCGCCGGGCGCACCCGAGAAGGACCTGCACCCCTGGCAGCAGACCCTCGCTCCCATGACCGAGATCATCGAGATGGCGACAGAACCCGGCGATGTGGTCTGTGATCCCTTTGTCGGCTCGGGTACGACCGGAGTGGCGGCCCTCTCACTCGGACGTGACTTCCTCGGATGCGACATCAATCCGCGCTACGCGACGGAGGCGTCGGAACGACTGAAGGAGTGGGAATGCGAACACGACGCCACGTGAGGCCAACGGCCCGAGCCCTCCTATTTCCCCTCATCAGACCCGGTTTCCGGGGGCGATTTGGCTCCGGAACTCCGGTACGGTCCCGGCTCCTTTGAGAGGAGTCGGACGTGACGAAACCTGACCGGGGCTCGGTGTACTTCGACAAACGAAAGGGTCGCTGGATCGGCATCGTGGACCTGGGGAGGACCCCCACCGGCGCGCGTCGTCGCCAGCGCGTCTACGGGGCCACCGAGACCGAGGCCACCCGCAAACTCGCGACGCTTATTCACGAAGTCGAGATCGGGAAGCCAACTCCGGATGGTTCGATGCGCTTCGGCGCCTTCTTCGACCGGTGGCTCTACCAGACCATCGAGCCCAACGTCGGATCACCGAACACGTTCGACTACTACAAGCTGGTCGTCCTCAAGCACCTCAATCCCGCATTCGGCAAAATGCGCTTGCGCGATCTGACTGTGGACGACGTGGAGCAGTTCCTCAATGCGAAGTACGACGCGGGTTACAGCGACGCCTTCGTACGGCGAATTCGAACGATGCTCGTCAAGGGACTCCGCGACGCCGAACGCAAGGACTTCGTTGTTCGCAACGTCGCGGCGCTCACCGACCTGCGCCGGTCGCGGCCACGTGAGGGAAAGTCTCTGACCGAGGATCAAGCCAAGGCCCTCCTTGAAGCCGCCAAGGGCGAGCGCCTCGAACTCGCGATCAACATCGGACTCCAGATGGGACTGCGACCGGGGGAAGTTCTCGGCCTGACGTGGGATGACATCGATCTCGAACACGCCATCGTCACGGTTCGTAGATCCCTCAAGCGCGAGCGGAACAAGTTAAGCCTCGGCGACGTCAAGACACCGACCTCGCGGCGATCGGTCGCGATGCCGAGATCACTCGCTGATCTGTTTCGTCGACAGAGAGTGCTGCAGGCAGCCGAGCGCCTCGCCGCTGGCGAACTCTGGCACAACCTCAATCTGGTGACCGCCACGGCGGTGGGGACGCTCGTCGATCCGAGCAACGTACGACGTGACCTCCTACGCGTCTGTAAAGCGGCGGACATCGGTCACTGGAGTCCAAATCAACTGCGCCACTCATTCGCGTCGATCGTGTCCTCCAGAGGAATCAACCTCGAAGAGATTGCCGACGCCATGGGTCACGTCGACACTCGGATGACTTCGCTTGTCTATCGTCATCGCCTCAACCCGGTGGTAAAGGCAACGGTCGCTCCGATGGAGGAACTGTTCAGCTCAGTAGAGCCCTGATCTGATGTCAGATTCGTGCCAGAACCAGGGGTCCTTACGGCCGTTTGGTGTGGATGCGCAGCTGGTCGTCTTTTAGGTGCCGAAATGAGTGACGAGCCGACTCGACGGCCGATGACTCCCAAGAGTGGACTATCAACTTCGCGCCGCACTGTTGGACGCCGATAGCAAAGGCATCAAACTGGTCCTGTTCGAGCTCCATGTCCGACACGAGATGCACCTCTGCTGACGGTCTGGACAGTTCCATCCTGAGGTCCCTCAGGAGAACGTCGCGCGCGGCGTCGAGATTTGTCCCGGTTCCGAGGCCAAAGGTATCGAACTCTGGCGCATCCCTGTTGAGCTGCGCGTGATCTGCGAACGCGACGAAAATCGAGTGGTGAGCGTGGTCTGCCAAGGAGAGAGCCACTTGCTGTGCTTCTTCGCTGGCCACACTGCTTGATGCGTCGATGACGATCACCCGGGTCGGAGGCAACAGGAGCGTGTCGCATTGGCGACGCAGCCAGTCGTGAACGGCTGGTGCACCCACTCCGATGGGCTGATACTCAGACGACGCGGCGAGTGTCGAGGTGGCGTGGACGGTCTCTGCGAGAGGAGGCGCATCCTTCACGGCAAAGTAATTAGCGAGCAACGCCGCGCGAGGTCGCCACTGGAGCAATGGGAAGAGGAAAGCCTCCACGTCAGCTCGACCAAGACCGCGCCGCGCTTTCGCTTCAATCACGAGCAGAATGGTGCCGTCGCGATCCTCCACGATGATCTCCGGGCGGTGCTCCTGCCCGGGAAAAAGTGCGTCCGCGGGTTCGCGTTGATGCTGGTACCAGACAGTCGCACCCATCGACGGTACGAGCGCCACCGCGGTCTTGGCGTTTCCTCCTACCGGCAGTGCCCAGACATCACCTTCAGTGACCAATTCCACCCGATGTAGCCCGATGACGTCGAGTAGTTGCGCCAAAACCCACACCTCGTACAGCTGCCATCTGTGCTTCCAATACGGCAAGGCAAGGAGCCGCAGAAGATCCTCGTAATCACCGACCACCTCAGCGGCGTGGAACTCGGTCAGCACCCGCGGCCACAAGTCCCCCATCCAGGAGCTATTGGTCATGGGGCATTTGGATTCTGAGAAGTGACCACGGAGTGCGACCTCGCGAGGCCATACTTTCGCGAGTCGATCCACCATGTAGTCCGCGTTACTCGATGGGTCTTGTCCTCCGCGTTCGTCAAGACGCTCGCGCGCTTGAGCTGACAAGCTCTCGAATACTGTCCGCACCCACGCAAACTGGGCGACGAGTTCAGGCCGTGGGCATCCATCGCACAACTGGGCGACCCGTGGGCTGCCGAATTGAAGGATGCAGTTAAACGGCCAGTACCAATCGTGCCAAGACTCCCAGGACCCGTCGGGTGTAGCAAGCAAAATGTCAAGGTCAACGCGCCTTGGGGCCCGGCGCACAACGTCTCGTTCGTATCGTCGAAACTGCTCACCGTTGAGTCGTAACGCCTCGGCGTGGTTTGAGGCCAATTCAATCTCAAGGTGATCTCGGACGTTCGCTTCAAGATGTCCTACAAACTCGAACACCTCTAGCAGGAGCGCGGCGAACGGCTCGACGGCAGTCAGCATGACGCTGAGCACCTCGTCCACCGTCCGACTTGCGAGGTGCTGACGGAGATCGTCGTCCGCTCCCAACCCGTAGTACGCGATTAGGGCCGCTGTAATGCCCAACTCTTCACCGGGAAGGCCAAGCTCAAGCGAGTCAAGTAGGTCTGCAACGGTCGCCGGGCGGGTCGACATTACGAAGTCTTACCAAACGTCGCTCGGACAAGCCGACGATCGGGACGGCCGAACCTTCGTCAGTAGCTCGCTCGCGACGAACGTCGCCGTCTCGGGAACTACAATCCGGGCGCCAACGCGCGTTCCAGGTCATCGTGGAGGTTCTCAAGCATGCCCGATGGATCGATTAACCCGACGATGTTCGGCGGGCTCGAAGGATCTGCGGTGAAGATTGAGCTGAGTGATGATGCCCTGGGTGTTGGGCGGGCCGTCGAAGGTATCGCTCGACAAGTACGAAAGGGGCCAGAGGGCCTGCTCGACCGTGCTGACCGCTTCTACGAGCTGAAGCAGACGTTCTTCCCGGTCCACACCGCAAAGCGCGACGCTAAGGCTATGACAGTTGTAGCACAAGCCATCCGCGGTGCAGCTGAGACCCTAGGACTGGCGTCGCCAGATGGCATCGCGGCGACAAGAATGATCGTCGCCGACTATGCCCGGCGCTATCGGAACATTGACACGACTATCGCCCTGGCGATGCCGATGATTGCTGAGGAAGCCGAACCCGACGCGATCCAGGACGATTGGCTGGGATTTGCCTTCGAGTACATAGGTGGTGTGTCAGAGGAATTGGTGCAGGAACTGTGGGCTCGGCTGCTAGCACAGGAGGCGAACCGCCCGGGGCGGATATCGAAGCGAGCTGTGAGCAAGTTGGCGCTCGTGGACGCACGGTCTACATATCAGCTGCGCAAGATTCTCAGTGGTGCCATCACTCTGTATATTCAGACGCCCAGACCAAATCGCAGCAAAGCCGGAATGCCGCTATCTGGAATGCCCCTATACAAGGTGGGTCGCTTCGTCTTTCCACTCCTGATTGAGATGCTGGACTGGAGCGGCCCAAAGCCAAGTGACGATCTCATTCGGCAGCTAGACCACGGCCATGATGGACCATCGGGGCGTACAAGAACGCGGTCGCTGACTGAGGAAGGGTTTCTTCGAGCGGTCACCGAGGAGCAAGTGCGCGAGGGCTATCTAAACGCCAAGAACTGGAGGGGATGGGAGAGCGGGCAGCGGCCGCTTGGCGTTCGCGTCGGTCTTGGACGGATCTATGGGTGCGATGCCCGTGACTTCATAGAGTTGATCCGCCGATACTCGAACAATGGAGCCACAGCGCAGATGCTTCAGTTGACGGGCCTAGCCGAGGCGTTACTCGACCCAAGAATCACGTCAATGCAACCGATCGTGGAGAGCGACCGAATCTCGGAGTCGCCCCACACAACGAATCAAGTGGAGCGTTTTCTCGTCGAGGAACTGAAGCTACAAATTGCGCCTGCACACAGCAGTATTGCGGAGAATCCGGGTTACCTCGACCGCGACGCTGCAGCTGATCAGCTTGATTTGCAGTTCTATTTTGACGACTACTGATCGCGCAGCGCGGCTTCGGTCTTGGATGATTACCTTCTGCGCCGGGCGGCGCCAGGTTGACTCCGCCAGGTACGTTAAGTGTCGTGCAGCCACAGCACGACTCACGCGAGGTCATCCTCGCGTTTTTCGACGTACTCGGCTTTGCTGATCGCGTAGCAAACGGGGAGGCACCCGCGCTCTTCAGCAAGTACCGCCTTTTGGCCGAACGCCTTCGCCACCTCAGTAGCACGGCCTACTCGCATTGGCTACCACGAGCTCCCGAGTTCATAGACGGAGAGACGGGGAAGTTTGACGTCGAAGGTCTCGCAAGGAGGTTGCGGTCTGGAATTCCTGTTGAATGGGTTCCTGCCGCGACGATTGGTGATGTTGGCGACATCACGACCCTTCACTTCAGTGACACGATCATGTTCTGGGCTAAGAATTCAGTGGCTAGAAGTGGGGAGTTCATCGACATCGCCATCGACTTCTTTTGCCAGGCCCTAGAAATGGAGATTCCACTCCGTGGCGCGATCACCATCGGCGATCTCATTCATGATCAAGACAACATGATCGTTATAGGCAAAGCTTTGGTTGAAGCCGCTGAAGCCGAGAGCGCCCAGGCGTGGTGCGGCATCGGATTTGGGCCATCCATGCGAGGCCGGACAATCATTGCCCCAGACGACCGCGTCTTGTCCTTTGCCGCTCACATCAAGCCCGGACGGGAAGCTGATGTATTAACAACGTCGATTGACTGGACGTGGCATTGGCGTACTCGCCATCCAGATCTCGATTTGGCGGACGTCGCCGCCACCTTTGGGAACCATCCGTATTGGAGTCCGACGCTGGACTTCGCTCGTCTCTCGGCAGCCTCCGACCACCAGGGGCACCTTCCCATCTTCGATCTGGGCGAAATCGGTGCCTGATGGCCACTCTGTCCGAATCCTTCGGCTCCCTTGCTGGCTCCTCGGGGCGCGTAAATCAAGATAATCGGCGACCTACTTGGCACGATTTGCCTTGAAATTGCTGGGTGGAGACGATGGGACTCGAACCCACGACCCCCTGCTTGCAAAGATGCCCGAGCCGGACGGTGGCGAACAGTGACGGACGGTTACGGCTGGTCAGGCTCGTTGTCTGGACGGTCGCGAACAGTGGCGGACGGCTGCGGGTGGTACATGAATGATCCATCACCCTCAAAGTCGGTCGACCGGAGCTACCAGGGGACCGTCGAGTGCGTCAGAACACCTGCGCAGGGCGTAAATGGATTGTTTCGCTCGACACTTCGTTGCCAATCTGGATCGGTATGACACCTCCCCATGCGACGACGTGGCCTCCGGTCAGGACCGCATACGTCCCAGCACCCAACTCGGTCACCGACCGGACGGCACCCGGCAGGTTCTTCACCTGCACGGCACGATAGAACGTGACCGAGGCGTCGATATAGCCATTGCCGAGTTCGCCTTCAGAGTCGTCTCCCCAACATCTGACCGTCCCGCGATCCATCACTGCACATCCGACGTTCTGGGTTAACAGGACGGAACGCACACCCTTGCTCAGCCCGGCTACGACGGTGGGATGGGTCGATTCAACTGTGGCTGGATAGCCCCAGCACTCGACGCTGCCGACGTCCATGAGCACGCAGGTCGCTCCGCCGTCGGTGCTCACCGCCCGAACCCCGTGCTTCGGAGCCAAGTTCGTCCAGTCGTTGAGGGGTCCATAGCCGCCCCTCGTCCAGGTTCCCCAGCAGGTCACGGATCCACCTGACCTGACGGCACACGCGTGGTCGGTGTCAACTGACAGCGAGGTCACTCCGGAGGTCAACCCGTCGACGTAGGTCGCAGTAAGCAGAGCCCCGCGTGGCTTGTTTCGTACCACCAGTGCGCCCGTGTCGTTCCTGCCCCAGCACTCCACGCCACCTCGAACCGTGAGGGCGCACCCGTAGTCGTTGACGTTGTCTCCCGACGCAGCTATTTCCTTCGCTGGCGCAAGACCCCGGACAAAGAGAGGTCGCGCCGAGTATTTGGGATGTGCATCCCCCTGGCCTAGTTCCCCCGCGTCGTTGGTCCCCCAGCACTGCACCCTCCGGTCTTGGAGAAGGGCACAGTTGAAGAATGAGCCTTCGGCGATGTCGATCGCTCGCCCTGCGAGTCCGACGATCTTGACCGGCGCATTCGATATCGAACTGCTCGCGTTGACCCCATTGCCCAGTTCGCCGAATTGGTTGTCACCCCAGCAGCCCACGTCGCCCAAGGCCGTCAGATAGCAGGTGCCCGACATCTTCACGACGTGGGGGTTGGGTCCGGACAGCACCTGCGTAGATCCGCACCCTGCGAGCAATAGCGCGAGGGCGAACGAAGCAGCAAGTAGGACCAGTCCGGTTGGCCGGGGCGTATGCATCCGATCAGGCTCTTCGACCCTCATGGGGAGAAGTCTCCAGCAGATTGCAAGCCGACCCGCACTCATGGCAACACCATGTGCGCGCCTGCCACCACCAAGGCGTGCCTAAGCCACCTGTGAAGGGCGCTCGCTCCTGCAGTCGCGCGACGAATACAGGAGTGGGTGCACGCGCTTTTGGCATTTTTGGCATCAATCTCACCTCTAGTCACCTCGGCCACGGCTCCGGAACCAGATAACGACGGCGACAACGCCTGCGATCCCCATTGCCACGATCACAGTGACAAACTGCAAGCCAACGGAGCAGTGGGAACACGCCCCGTATGCCCACACCAGGTGTGGCTGCGGCAATCCCGCGACATGCATGTTGCCCGTTCTCCCTATCTCTTCCGCGATCATCTTATGAGGTGGCGCAATCCGGTTGGGCACCCACGCGGGGCCCGTTTAGTGAGTACTCCCGCCCTTCCTTGGACTGATCTTCCAATCGTCGCCGAATTCGACAAGGGCACCGATCACAAGAAGGGGAACAGGCTCCAGTAGTCCCAGAGATGATTCTGGATGACTTCTTGCACGGTCCATCCCACTGCTCCACCGAGCGCCGCACATATCCAAGCTGCTGGCTCTTCCGGCCCGCCGCATCCTATGAGTCCGATTGCCTCTCCCGCAACGATATCAGAGACTGCGAATTCAAAGACAAGCATTCCGACATCCTCTGCAACATAAAGGACGCTCCTGTGGTTGTGTGCATCTGTCCAAAACCTCTTGAGAACGTCCACGCTCTCAAGCGCGTGATTAACGATCTTCCCGGCGGCTTCGAGAACATACGTCTCAGCATGAGTCAGTTGTCTACTCTTGAATAAGCGCTGGATTTTGTCCACTGACCATGAAATTACTCCGTCTCTCACTGCCCCCGCGATTCCGTCTGAGACCACTGTCGCCTCCATCACTGTCAAGTGGTAGATACCGATGTAGTCGGATTCGCCTTGACAGCCGGAAGGAGGGGTCGGTCCCGGCTGCCACCCATATTCCAGGTTGACTGGTTCAAATGCTGGACACACTGAGCGACCCAACAGATCGGTATTCATCGTTGGGCTGTCGATTGCATACGCATAAGGGGTTCCGGTTGAGTTCAAGTTCGGATCTACACTGACAAATCCCCCAGATTGTGAGTCATAGTACCGATTTACTAAGTAGATTAGCGCCGTCGTGTCTGCGTAACCCCCGCCGAAGCCATAGAGAGTTGTCGAATCCGGATCTGAGCCGATTGTCTTGGTCAGACCCCCGGGATTGGTCGAGCCACCATTGCCAGTTATCGGATTCCCGTAACTGTCATAGTCGGTGTATGCCGCGAGCGCGTAAGGGTGGGCCGCACTCCCACTGATTTCGACCAGGCCGCGAACATTCGAGTTGGTATCCACTAGGAGCTCTGAAGTCACGGAGTCACCAGCGTGGATCTGAGCAATTGGAACGTTTGTATTCGAGCCATAGATATAGTCGGAGGAGCCGTCGGAGAGCAATGCCGAAGTGTTCGCATCCCACGAGAACTGGATGTTCTGCACCGAAGTCGTGGATATGTTCCACGTCGCTGCTGTCACACGCAGTCCGTCGCCGTTGTATGTGTAGTTCGCAGTGGTGGTCGATGAGGAACTCGGCGTCGTACAGGTGCTACCCGACGGGTTCACACACGACAGCGTGTGCGCATCTTGGTTCCACGTTAGGGCAGAGCTCGTCCCGTAGCCGCCGGTAGGCGCAGTTCCTGTGCGGTCACCCGAGGCGTCATACGAATATGTCTCGTATGACGACGACGAGCTGGACGGCGTGGCGCAAGTGCCAGTAGTACTCGATGGGTTCATTGCACTCCAACAGAGCTCCCCGCTTCCCGAATATTCAGAGCCGAGCTGGGCAGCTGTTCCCGATAGAGGCGAGGCGTCGATAGCCATTTGGTCGCCAGTGTAAGATGAGCAGAAGGGTTGTGTGCACGACGCCGGCGTGCTCGTATTCGCGTAAGAATAGGAGGTTTTCGACCCAGAAGTCTCGGGTCCAGCGATGACTCGTTGTTGGTTGTCGTAGCTAAAGTTATCCGCTGTCTGCGCGTTCCCGTTCACGTACGGCGTCATGCTGGTGACGTTGTTGTTGCTGTCGTACAAGATGTTGCTCGACGAGTTCCCGAAGCCGAGCAGCGCGGTCGACCCTGACGACGTCACCGCCGAAGTCGTCTTGTACGACAGGAGATTCCCGGAGCTCCCGGGGGAATAGTTGTATGCCGTGACGACGTACGTAGTGCCCGACGAGGGTGTAGGCGCGGTCGGCACGGTGCCGCTCGAACCCTGGCACGGCGTGACCGCCGGGATCTGAGTATTAGGCGTCTCGGCCATCCAGGCGACGTCGCCCGTGCAGTCATACCCGTACGTGAAGGCGTCGCCGTTCCAGTCAACGACGCTCGAAAGCCGGCTTTGGCTGTCAAAGAGGTACGTCACGTCACCTGTTGGGGGACTGGTCGTGCCGGCACCAGATGAAGTGCAGTCGTGCGTGAAGCCGGGATAGCTATTGCAGCTCTCCTGTCCGAATGCGTTGTAGCCATAGGTGACGGTCTTACCGTTGGAGTCGGTGACGCTCGAGGGACGCCCGGCGTTGTCGTAGGAGTAGGACGTGGTCCCTGTCGAGTCGAGCATCTCCGAGCGCGTCCCGTCCACGTTGTACTGGTACGAGATCGTGTTGGAGCTGTCGGAGTAGCTGACGCCCGTCTTGCGATTGGCTGCGTCGTAGGTGGTCGTGACGGTGTTGCCCGCAGGGTTGACCTCGGACGTCCGGTTGCCGTTGAGGTCGTAGCCATAGGTGGTGGTCGCACCGGTGGTCACGTAGCCGGATGGCGAGCTCGAGAGCGACGGCTGGATGGTCTCTATGAGCTGCCCCGCCTCGTTGTACACCGAGTATGTCGTGAAGGCGCAGAGGTCGGACGTGTTGATCGAGTACGTCCCCAGAGCGGCCGTCGGGTCGCAGGACCCGCCGGGCTGGACGGTGCCCGAGCCACCGGGTCCAACCTCGGCGGCGACGTGGCCGGCGAGGTCGTAGTAGTCCGTCTTCGTGGTGCTGCCGGTGCTGGGCGGGGAGCCACACGACGGCGAGGCCACCGTCGTCTGTGAGGTCCAGCAAGTCGAGCCATTAGGTGCGAAGGCTGTCGACGTGCTCGTGTCGGTCACCCAGCAGCCGCTCACCCCGCACAAGGGATTCCAGTGCTCAGTGACCGAGTTCGTCGTCGCGCCCGCGGCGTTGTAGGTGGCCTGCGATGTCTCGGTGACTCCCGTAGAGCCGCCGCCGACCTTTGACGTTCCGCCGTCGGTCGTCCCATTGGGATTGACGATTGTCGTCGACGCGATCGGCGACGAACTCGACTCACCGTTGCCCGCCGATACCTGTGCCACGCTCTGGCCTTGGTTGTCGTACGTCGTGATGGAGGTGTCTGGGCAAGGGTTGCCAGGATTGTCAACGCAGGAGGCCACGTTGTCCATCGCGGGTGCCGTGCTCACCTGGTTGCCCATATCGTCAACGAGCGAAGCTGTCTCGTAGGGGGTGAGCGTGGCGGAGTTATTGGCCTCCCACACCACGTAACCATAGGCGGAGAGCGAGAGGGCCGAGTTGCCGTTCGCGTCCAAGGATGTGGTCGTCGTCGGGCCCTGGGTCCCGCTGGTCGCCAGTGGCGAGATCGACTGCACCACGTCGCCGTTCGCGTCGCGAGTGGCAAATGACGCGTCGACGCTCGTCGTCGGACTAAGCGACGAGCACGAGGAGAACGAGCCCGTAGGTCCAACCGACGCGGTCGTGTCGCCGTTCGAATCGGTGCAGGTGTAGCTCGTCGCGTAGGTGTTGGTGCTGCCGATCGTGAGCGACGAGATCACCTTGGTGGGCTGGTTGTACTCATTTAGGCTGAGGTTGACCGTCGCGTACCCCATGCCACCCGAAGGACAGCTCGAGAGTGCGCCGAGCGCGTAGCCGTTCGGGCTCAGCGTCGCACACGTGTTGCCGTCAGCGTCGTAGACGGACTGGGTGGTCGACGTCACGGTCGAGGGCGTCGTCGTGTCGGTGACCGTGCTCAGCGTCTGGTCATCGCTCGAGTCATATGAGTACGTCATGGCGTTCGAGCCCGCCGAGACGCACGACGAGAGCACGCCATGAGCGCTCGTCTCGATGGCGTCACGGCTCGCGCACAGCGTCCCGTTCGAGTTGTACCAGTTGGACGTCTTGGCGACGCCTCCTGTGCTGTTCGCCGGTGGCGTGGTGACGAGCAGCTGGCCGGTCGAGTTGTAGGTGCTCGTCGTAACGTTGCCAATCGCGTCAGTGCTCGAGAGGGTTTCGTCGAGCCCGTTGTACGTGCTGGATGTGGTGTTGCCGCTCTGGTCGGTCGACGAGAGCGCATTCCCGTGGGCGTCGTACGTCGTAATTGCGACTCCCGAGTCGTACTGCGCATTCTGGGTGCCGATGGCAGGCACCCTCGTGCCGGCAAGCGCATTCATCGACTCGCTCGGCATCAAGTTGAAGCCGTCGCGCATCGGGTAGGCGGCCTCCGACGGATTCAGCGGTACCACCGGCGCGGTCGAGCCGTTGTAGTACGCGGCGACTGGTCCGTACCCGACGACCGAGGAGACGAGCTGGTAGTCGGCGTACGTGTCGAGGGTCTCGCTCGCGCCGGGCTCGTGGTTGGACTGGTTGAAGTCGGGATTCTGCACCAGGACCGTGCCATTGCCCGAGGAGCCCGCAAACCCCGTGTACGCCAGCGTCGTAGTCGGCGTGACCGCGGTCGTGGACAGGGGCGCGACGCTCGCGATCGGGGGGCCGGTGACCTGAGTCACCTTCCCGCCCGTCCAGGTGACGTCCGTCGCGTAGGTCGTGCTGCCCGCGTGCGCCGCGTTGTCGTTCGGGTCCCACCAGCTCGTCAGCTGGCTGGACGAGTTGTACGCGAACGCGTAGGTGGCAGTCTGGGTCCTGTTCGACAGCGACACGGAAGCCAGCTGGTTCGACGAGTTGAGCGCGTAGGTGAGCGTGCGACTGAGCGGGTCCGTCACGACCACGCATGAGGTGGCCGACGACGGGCACGTCGCAGCGCCGGGTGACGAATAGCTGTAGGTGAGCTTCCGGATGCCGTCGGCGGCGGTCACCTGGCAGGGCTCGGTGGAGGTCGCCCCCGAGCACGCCGAGTGCGAGCCCCACGTGATCGTCACTGCGCTGCCGTTCAGGTCCGCGACCTTGACGAGCTGGCCGGTCGTCTCGTCGATGTAGTACTTCGTCATCGCTCCGCGCGTCATCACGTAGCACGAGTCCGTGCCGTTGCAACTCGACTGGAAGGTCATCGTCGCTTGGGCCCACCCAGGCGCCTCGTACCCAGAGGAAGGACACGTCGAGTACGGCCCCTTGGCCGACGGGAAGAAGGCCACCGTCGCGCCGTCCTCTTGTGTCACGATGATCGCACACGGGTTGGTCGAGGCGCTGTGCGAGTTCTGGGACGCAGTGATCCCGTAGGTGTAGTCCCAGCCCTTGCCCAAGAGCCCGGTGACCGAGGCTCTCGACGAGTCGTAGGTGGCGGACTGGTCCAGGCTGATGCCGATGTCCGGGATCGTCATCGAGTCGATCGACATGGAGTACGCCCCGGTTGCCGTGTCGACGCCTGCCGAGGCACCTGGGGCGTCCGACGGTGTGCCGGAGGTCACGACGTCGTTCATGCCGCTCGAGACAGCGCTCTCCGCGGGGTTGGAGGCATTGCCGACGAGCTCGCTCGTGGACACCGTCTGGGGCGACGACTGCGGCGCGAACACGACGGACTGGGGTGACGACGTGAGCGCGACCGGCGAGCCAAGCTCGGTCCCGGAACCCGCATCGTAGAGCGCGACGCCGTTGGCACCGTGCCCGCAGATCGTCGACTCGCCCACTGCGACGAACAGCCCGTCTGCCGAGACGGCAATCGCCCCGGGTCCGCTGTTGTCCGTCGCCGAGTCGTAGGTGTCGCTGTTGGCGGGGATCGAGATCGAGGAGTACTCGTAGCTGGTCGTGCTCGTCGCAAAGACGGACTGGTCCTCCGGTGAGAACGTGAGCCCCGCGGCGTTGTAGCCGATGCCGACGGGCGAGCCCGAGCCGTTCGAGAGCTCGCCATTCGTCCCGATCGGGAACGTGAAGACGACGTTCGGCACGCCCGAGCTGTAGAAGCCCTCGACGTAGGCGCTCTCGCCATTGGGGTTGATCGTGATCTGGGCGGGTGCGTACATCGTGTCGGAGCCCTGGGCGAGCGCCTCGTTGTCAGCCAGGAACGAGTACCCCGTCGTCGTCGATCCTGTGTACTGGAGCACCGCGACGCCGTCGGTCGCAGTCGTGCTCGAGCCCTCGGTCACGTAGGCGAAGGTGCCCTGCGGTCCGACCGTGATCCCCTGGGGGCTCGCCGACGAGCTGATGCCTGAGCCGAAGAGCCCTAAGCGCGCTACGACGGTCTTGTACTGACTGGTGTCTGCGGGGTTCACGTCGATCACGTCGACCGCACCATTGCCGATGTCGCCGACCAGCAGCGTCGTACCCTGCGGGTTGATGGCGATCGAGTTGGGGATCGGGGCGTGGGGCTCTGCGCCCTGGGGAATCGAGAACGTGGCGACGATCGGGTTCGGCGTCGTGCCCACGAGCGAGGTCTGGATGATCGAGATCGACGGCGTCGTCTGGTTGGCGACGTAGACGTACTGGCCGTCCGGACCCGCAGCGAGCGAGATCGGCCCGTTCGAGTCGGCGATCGTCTGGGTGAGCGACAGTGTCGACGTGTTGACGACGTCGACGTTGCTGCCTGTCGCGACGTAGGCATCCCAGGAACCTGGGCTTGCGAGCGCGGGCGCGATCGCCCAGACCGTGCTGTCGGCTGCCGTCGAGTTCGTGGCCGTGCCCGTCGAGGTGGCGAGCTCCTGGACGTTGCCCGATCCGGTGTCGGCAGCAAGGAGCGTGGCGCCGTCCGCCGAGAGGCCGATCGGCCCGACCGCGGTGAACGACGAGTTGACCGTGTCGGTCGTGATGGCCCCGCCCGGCAGCGCGACGTCGTCCACCTTGTAGGTGCCCGTCATCGCCACCCAGGCATCGGTGGACCCCGGTGCCACACTGATCGCGCCAGGGGTCATGGACGGGGAGTTGAAGTGCGCCACCTGGGTGGGTGCGGACAATGTGCCCGCGACGCTGAACTTCAGGAGGTAGCCCGAGGCCTGCGCGTCGGTCACGTAGAAGGAGCCCGACGACGACGTCGAGAGGTCCGAACCGATCCCCGAGAAGTCGTAGGAGGAGTTGGTGTAGGTGGTGTCGTAGAAGTAGTACGGCGACGTGCCGACCGTGTGCTGGATGACGAAGATCTTGTGCTGCGAGGGGTCCGTCACGTAGGCGTACTGGCCCGAGGGTGAAAACGCGATGCCGGTGAGCACGTTCGCCGTGGAGGTAAGCGAGATCTCGCCCTGGTCGGCATTGGTGTTGAGGTTGATGACCGAGACCTTGCCGGACTGGGTGTCGACGACCAGGGCGAAGTCATTGGTTGGCGACGTTGCGACGGCCGTTGCCGACGAGCCGCTCGGGACGCTGATCGTCGCGATGACGCTCTGGGTGATCGCGTCGATGAGGGTCACCGAGTGACTGCCGCTGTTGGAGACCACGACCTCGGGGTCGAAGTGCGAGCTCGTAGGTGGGCGCCAGTAGCCGATGCCCTTCGGGCTCGTCCCGACAGTGATCGGTGTCCCGACGAGTGCTCCAGTCGCCTCGTCGATCGTCTGGACCTCGTTGCTCGATGCCTCTGCGACGTAGGCGAGGGTCGTGATCGAGGGCGGCGGCGGCGACGGCGGGGGCACCGGTCCGCAGGTCGCGGGGATCTTCTGGATGTGACCGATGATCTTGGTGTGGTGGATCGTGTTCGGCGGTGGCGGAAGCTTCTGGCTCACGGCTCCCGATGTGATGGTCAGCGGCGGCGCGACCAGGACGACGGTGCCAAGCGTGCAGGCGGCCACCAGGAGCGTGGCGCCGCGGCGCAGCGATCGCGAGAGCCTGCGCAGGTTCGATGGGCGTGGCACCAGGGCACCGACCTTGTGGACGAGCAACGATCCGTAGCAGTGGTCGTTGTACGCGTCGACCAGCACATGATCGTCCATCGACCCCACCTCCGATGAAGAACTCCCCAATGCGGTCTAGTACGTCGTGACCCGTGATTCAACCAACGCACTGCTCACGGAAGCGCAACCTGCGCCCACCGGATGACTTAGGTCCCTCTGACGGCAACAGGAGTCGGCTCGTTTGCCACCCTCCCGTCGCCGAGCTGGCCGAAGAAGCCGTAGCCCCAGCACTCGATACGTCGGTTTGCGAGCAAGGCGCAGGAATGGCTCCCTCCAGCCGAGATCCCAATCGCTGTCGTGATGCCGCGGACATAACGAGGGATGGGGGCACTCGCGTACGCCCCATCTCCGAGCTGACCAAGGAGTCCGTCGCCCCAGCACACAACCGCCGTGCTCCAGAATCACTCGCAGGTGCGGTTCTCACCGGCCGCGATCGCGATGACTCCCCGGACCCGCTCGGGCGTCGACGAGCCGTGCCGTGTTCCTGTGCCAAGCTTCCCGTAGCCGTTGGCCCCCCAGCAGTACACCGTGCCGGCACGGAGCAGTGCGCAGGTATGCGAGCCCTCCGGCCGAGACTTGCCGAACAAGCGGGATGGCCACTTGCAGAGGAACGGAAGACGCGTTCGTCGATCCATTGCCCAGGTCGCTACCGACGTTGTCACCCCAGCAAAAGAGTGCGCCGTCGCGCCGCACTGCGCACACGTGCGCGAAGGCGACGGAGAGGCTCTGGATCGCCGCAATCCCCTTGACCGGCACCGGTATTGACGAGCCCTTGAGGCTCCCGTCACCGAGTTGGCCCTGGGCACCTTGCCCCCAGCACTCGACTGTTGTCGCCACTGCACACGCGGTGTACCCGCCTACGGAGATGGCCACCGACCCGGCGATTCCATGCACCGGCGTTGGGGATGATGCCTTCTCCAGGACGCCGTTGCCGAGCTGACCGAAGCGGTCTGAGGCCCAACACTTGACGGCTCCAGCGTCGAGGAGCGCACAACTGCTGACCCAGCCTGTAGCGATATCTCTAGCGTCTGCGATTCCCAGCACTTGCCGAGGAGAGTCAGCGGTTCGATGTGATCCGTCGGCGAACTCACCGTCAGCATTGCAGCCCCAGCAGGCGGTGCGTGAAGGCAGGGCTATCCCCCTGATGACAGGGGCATGGCTTATCCTGCGGATTGTGGAGAAGACGGAGACTTCCCCACGCGGTCACTACCTGGCGGCCGAGGTCGGTCAGCTAGCCGGAGTCTCAGGCAAGCGTGTCGGGCAGTGGGCGCGACGGGAGTACGTCAGATCGTCCTGGTCCACCACGCCCCCTCTCGTCTACGCCTATCAAGACGTGGCCGAGGCCATGGTCGTTCACGAACTGGAAGAGCGGGACGTTGCGCCCCGCGTGATTGCTCCCATCGTGAATGAACTTCGGCGACGCTTCGGAACAGAGTGGCCACTACAGCGATCCAACCTGCTCGTACCCAAATCGCACCCCCAAGCTCGTGGCAAGGGTCGCACGGTTGCACTCCGGATGGCCGACGGGATTGAAGACCTGTATCACCAGCACTTGGTCCTCAGCGAGGTCGATCTTGTGTCCATCGCCAAGGATCTGGCGAGGGGTGGCTGGGCGGCACGCGATCTCCCCAATCTCCGCTATATCGAAGTGAATCCCAATCGGCTATCGGGACGCCCGACGATCAAGGGTCGACGGATTGCGGCCCAGTTCGTTGCCGCCACCGCGGAGGCGCAGGATGGGCTGCGCGTCCTTCGTCGCGAGTACGACCTGACCCCATCGCAGATTGATGATGCAGTCCGATGGTGGAACAAGGTTCAGGTGTACGACAGGGCCGCGTGAGTCGCACGATCATCATCGATGAGAGCTGTTCGACACGCCTTGCTACCGAGCTGAAGCGACGAGGATGGGCCGCTGAAACTTACAAGTATGTGGGCACTAAGCGACTGGAGGACCCGGATGTGCTCACCAAGCTCTCGGGCCTTGCCTACCCGTGGGTGCTCGTTACCAGCGACGACGCAATGCCATTTGAGCATGCAAGCCGCATTGCCAGTCTCCGGTCCACCATCGCGACGATCGATGGCGAGTGGGAGAAGTGCTGCAAGCGACACAGCCTCGCGCTCGCCGAGGAGGAGTTTCGACGTGAGACCGTACACCGCTGGGCACACGTCATCGCAGAGCAGAGCGAGGGTTCAGTTCGGCGATACAGCCCGTTAAGCAACCGCACCTGGACGCCGCGAGTGAAGTTCGCCACGCGAGCATCCCAGTAGTGTTCGCGTGTGACTCTGAAGAAGAGAGAAGTCTCAAGCCTGCTGCGTCTCGCCTCCAAGGCTCTAGAGATCTCAGAAGGACGCGTTGGTGGAGTAGACCGCACAGGTAGGAGTCAGCACGACCGATTGCGCAAGACGCTTGACGATCTCCGAAACGCGACTAATGCAGTGATCGACGACCTCGACCGGCGTCCTACTCAGCGGTCGGCAGCGGGCGCAACGATTCCAGTCCCGACGCGGAGCGAGGTCATTGGAGACCTAGAGAAGGTGGCCAAGCCGAAGGCGACCAGGAATAAGGCGGCTGACCGCGACTAGCCAACGTCCTCCACTGCTTCGTCTTCGTCGATCACGTCCTCGGCGAGGTCAACCCACCACAGTTGGCACAGCTCATCGGAGCCGATTGTGAAGTACACCCGCAAGACGGGTTCACCCACGATCACTTGCGAGCGAGCCATTCGGAATGGCGTATTTGGTATCGCTGGAAGGCTCTCTGGATCGTGCGCCACGATCCAAGTAATCGCCAACAGAAGCTCGTCGAGGCGACGAACGCTGATACCTAGTTGATCAACCGCTTCGGTGTACGAAGGCTCTTCGCGGAGGTCTCTAGGAGGCTGCGACGGCGAAACCGGCACTCTCTAGCTCTGACTTCAGCGTCTGGGCGATCCTCTGCCCGTCCTCAATATCGGCTTCGGTGACAGGGCCGTCATAGAGGAAGATCGTGTAGTAGGGGATCTCTTCGCGCTCCCTAGCCGCCTTCCATCCCTGGAGCGCGTGGGACATGTTGCTCACATCGTCAGCGCTTCTTCCCTTGAGAGCATTGAATACCGAGTTCACCATTGCGATCTCGGTGCCCTTGAAGATCGTCAGATCAGCTTCGCGCTTCGGAAAGAGGATGTTGTTGGGGTGTGCCCCATGACGGAACACAGCGAGTTCCATGTCATCGCTATGACGATGCTGCAGGTCTGCAATACCTCTAGGCGCGGGGCCGCGAGGGTGCTTGACGTAGGTCGCGCCGGTAATTGGACTTCCATAGAAGGCGTAGTGAAAGAAGTCCGAGTAGAAGAGAACCTTGTTGAGCTTGACGCTGCCATTTGAGGGGTCATCAAGCATAAGCTTCGCCACATAGAGCAGAAGCTCGGTGAACTTGCTCTCGTCGTATGTGATTGTTGGCGCGACGGCTTGGCGAGCAGGCATCGCGTCCACCTCCAGGTCTCTCTCTTCGGGGCCCTTGGGGGCCTTGTCCAACGTAGGGGGCATCCGACCCTCTGTCAACGATTCTAGGGGGGGATGCTTGACTTGGCACATCGCCAGTGGTAATGGGCCACCCAACGGTCGCTCAACTCTAACCCTCTAGTCGAGAGGAATAGCCGATCGGAGCGCCATCTCCAAGAACATCAACCGACGGTTGCCTTGTCCGTCTTTACCCCGCCGGTTGTACCTCCACGCGTACTCGTTGAGGTACCCCTGAAGCCACTTCGCCGAGACGTGGAAATGCGTTCCGTCGATCCCACGCTTGACGAGCGACCAGAAGCCGTCGATCTGCTGGGTGTGCACATCGCCGTCCACGTAGACGGCCTGCATGTGCTTGATCGTCTTATGGTCCCAGCCGTCGCGCTTAAGTCCACGATACGACTTGAACTCGTCAGTGTAGATGCGCGTGTCGACCTCGACGTGGCGCACCATGTGTTCTTTGAGCGTGGAGAACTGCACGCTTGGCATGACGCGAGCAACGACCTGACCGGGCTGACCTTCCCTGCTGCGTTCGACCATGCCAAACACGGCGACCATTCTGCGGTCAGCCCACTTCTGCGCCTCGGATGCGAGAGGCACGCCCTTCGCTTTGGCGAGCGCTGCATACTCGCGCTTGTCCTTCAAGCGTGGCTTGCCGCCCACGTACGTCTCGTCCATCTCGACGGCACCGTTCAACGGAATGTCTCCGTCGTCGATCAGCTCGTTGCGAATGAGCGTGAACATGCGCCACGCCGTCTTGTAGGTCACGCCCAGTTCGCGCTCCAGTTGCTTGGCCGAGATGCCGCAACGAGTGCTCGTCATGAGATACATCGCGTAGAACCACAGGTGCAGCGAAGTGGACGACTTGTGGAAGATCGTCCCTGCCGTCGGGTGGATGTGCAGCCCGCACGCTGAGCGCGTCCACGACTGGCGCGTCTGTCCGGTCGTGTACCGCTTGAAGGTCCGGATCTCCTCGCACTTGGGGCAGTGGGCCTCGTTGGTGTCATTGAGCGAGTAGCGGGTCTTCCAGAGCCACGTCAGGCAGGTCTCGTCGTCGGGGAAGTCGGCCATGAACTCCATGAGCGCGTACGAGGACTCGGAAGCCTTGCCGCGCTTGGGGTTCTGGCGAGTGGTCTTAATCTGGGGTCCTTCTCCATGCTCATCTCTATACAGTACGGGTATAACTGCCCAAATTGCTTACCGTACTGGCAACGCGCTGAGGGTCAGATGGCTGACAGCGACGAGAGTGCTGCCACTCAAGGGCGCCCTTCAACCCTTGCGCATGGTCGCCACTCCTTGTACTCTCATTACGAACATACGTTCGCTAGACACTCTCACAGGAGGGCGGCAATGGCCACATACACGGTGACGAAGGCGCGAAAGGAACTGTCCTCTGATGGTACGCATCACCATCTTGAAGGAGTTTGCATTGACTCTGGAACGCACTACTCGCGAAAGGACGTCGTCGACAGCATCCGTGTGGGCAATACCTGGAAGACAAGTGCGGGCGGATTCTCGGCGGTCATCGAGCCGATCACATACTGTCCAAGGTCCGGTTGTCTCGCTACTCCCTATATCAAGACGAATCCTGACAGCACGAAGCTAGACAACTTGGAAAAGCTTCCGGCCTGCTAATTCCAAGCTCGTCCTCCACGACGAGTCAATCCTCGGGTTGGCGCCTCAACATAGGTCATGGTTCATTCCAGTTGACCCCCTGGTTGCAAATAAGCCCACGCAGGACGGCTGCGGACGCTTGCGAACGGAGATGGCTGGTCAGAAGCGGTGCATGGTACGTCGGCGAACGCCTAGGAACGGCTGGGGATGGTGCATGAAATGGTGTATTTCCGTCCCGGCGGTGCGACTCAGTCCCGGCGATCGGGGATACCCCAGGACAGCCCGAGGGGTCGACGGATTCGATTGGCAGCAACCATCAAGTCGTCATTCAGAATCTTCCTGTTCCTACGATGAGGCCACTCGAGTTGAAGCTGATGAGTACGCCTGCCCAGAGGGGGTTGCCGTGAACCACGGGAACCGCGAGGATGCAGGCGACGAGACCCTCCACGGGTCTCAGGACTTGGGTTCCTCTCGCCGTCACGATCGTGACTCGCGTCACGCTGGAGGGGACGCGCGCGACCAAGCCGATGTACCCGGTTCGGTCGGTGCTCCCGATGTAGGCCCCCCGCTGCGCATGTGGGTGGTCGGGTCGAATCAGCGTCGCAACAGGACCGCTCTCGGCAATGTCTCCATTGTCGCCAAGTGCACAGTAAATTCCGGACTCCGCAGCCCCGTCTTTGAGCACGATCCAAGTGGTTCCTTCCTTCGTGCCATTCAATGGACCTACGTGCTCAACTGACACAACGACAGTCGTCGACTTGCCCGTTGGCACCAACTGGCTGGCGTTTCCGGCTAGCTGGATCTGGCTGAGACACGAAGCTTTCGCCCAGCTGAGGGACCGAGAGGTCGAACCGGACGTACGAGCCGCGTACTGCCAGGACGCGAGCGTGACGACGGACAGCGTGAGAACGATGCCGACAGCAATCAGCCCACGGCGACGGGACTTCGAGGGCGGGGTGTCTTCAAGCTCGTCGCCAGAATCCGCCGTCATGTCCACCTCCATTCGTGCGGCGAGCATCGCACGCCAAAACCATCCTCATTTGAAAGTGCGGCAAGTGCCGCAGTAGGTCAGGCAACTCCCGCAAGCACTGTGACTACCGCCCGGCGTCGGGGGATGCGCACCCCCAGTGTGCCAGGGGCAGAATGATTTCGTGGTGGAACGGACAAGAACCCCGTCGAAACGGGAGACCGCCGTCCAGCTGTCGTTCGGGTTGACAGTCGTGGCACTTGGCGGGACCTAAGGCGAACTTGAAATTGCCTCAAGCAATGGGAGCTCCGACGGTCCACATCATCCGACTTTTCATTCCCGTTCTTGGTCGTTCGCGGATGTAGGCCTGCCGAGCGAGGCACGACCATGGCTCGCTGAGGCGTGCAAAACTTGGACATGCGTCGATTCCTAGGTGTCGTCGCAGTCACCGCACTTGTGTGTCTGATCAGTGGCTGTGGAATTGAAAGCAGGCAATCGCGGTCGACCTGGGGGATGGCAGTGGGAGTCCTCGTGGTTGCTGGCTCCTCCAACCATGCTGGGTCACATCCAGTGTCTGGCCGGGTGACGTTCTCCCAAAGTCCTTCAGCGCTTACGACGTATTCCTACACCGTTGAAGTGGGATCCTCAGGGCGATTCTCGATGCACCTCAATGCTGGCATGTACTCGACCTCGGCTGTTGCGACATCGGGGGCGGTGAATGGCCAAAGAATTCATTGTCCCGGTGGCCACGTATTGATCGCTTCGGGACATTCCTCGAACCTGACTATCCGGTGCAATCGCAATTGAACCGGGTGTTGTCGCTGCGGCCGTATTGGCGAATTCGAAGGGATGCGAGCGAATAATTCTCGTGGAGACGATGGGTCTCGAACCCACCAGCCCCTGCTTGCAAATACGCCCGGCCTGGACGGTGGCGGACGGTGGCGGACGCTTTTGCCTGATCAATTGGGCTTCGCGGACAGTGGCGAACGATGGCGAACGGCGGCGGATGTTCGACAGATGTTCGATCGTGTGCCTCTCTTACGCCTCGGTGTTCTGGCAGCAACGATTCGGCCAAGCCAGTTGGGAAAGTGATTCCTCACCGCTACCTCATCGCGGAAGGACATCCTCTGAGGTGGACCACCTCTAGCTACCATGAAGTCTCTTTCGATCTCGACACTTAGTGGAAATTGTCGGCACGGCATCGAAAGCAACAAATGCACACGAGACGGCAGCGACACCTAAGTACGCCCACCACGGCGTCCCGGCGAGCCGAAAATCGGATACGACAGCGGCCACTACCACAAACCAAGTCAGCAGCAGCCCCATCCAGATGGATAGTCGAATGACAACCGGCTCCTTAAGTAAGCGGAGATGAGCCGCACGAAGCCAATCAAAAGTCATCGGTCAAAGCCTATACCGGCAAACGCCGCGGGGCTCCTCGGCCGTCGAGACAGCAAGCTCGCGTGGTACGGGTACCTCCGCGAGATAGACCTGGGGCGCGATCCTCGAACATTTTCTGGTCGAGATTAGCGGGAGACTCCGTCAGACCCCAGAGGTCCCACCAAGTCACACTTCCGACTAAGATGCATCGCGTCTTCAAAGGGCGGCGAACCGATGGCGACTTATAAGACGCCCCAGCGGGCGCGCAAGATGAAGTTACTTGCGGGCCTGCTTCTGTGCTTACTCCCGTTTCTGGCCTCCTGCGGCGTGTCTGTCAGTCTTTCGTCGCTGCCGCAAGGATGGAAGCGGGTGTACTGCAGTCCTCATCGTGGCTCTGGATTACCTGAATCCTTCGTGCAGACAGAGTTGGGGGTCCCATCGAGGCGTGGGCGAGGTCCCAATTTGGTTCGGATTCCCCCATTTGCGGACGTATTTCACCTAACCCTTGGCCAATCGTGGGTTGAGTGGCTCGTTCCAACACCCGCTGGGACCCCCATAGGAATTCTCGTCCTATTTCAGGACAAGACGGTGGTCAGCACGCATTGGTTCTCCGGACCTCAATCGGATTTCTTCGTCTTGTGCCATTGGAAGTCCGAGACTTGATGTTTTGGCCTTCTTGGTCCCGAAGTTGATGTGGGCTTGCGGCCCGTAGTAACAAGAAACCGTCAGGAAGTTGGCGATGACGTGGTGGTGTGCGAGCCTGTCTCACTTTGTCGGCGCTTCAACACGGTCGCCAGAGGAAACGGCTCTGTCGACCCCAGTTGCTGCAACTGACCTTAGTTATAGTTAGTTAGTTGGAGGCTCTGGACACACGACGGGAACCGCGACATCAGACGTGGCGACTCGAACTGGCGACGAGCTGCTCGGATGGTGGCGTTGGGGTCGGGTTCCCGTATCCGGTGAAACTGTCGCTGGCTCAATCGCCAACCCACCGCGCCTACGAACAATTGAAAGGCCCTAAGGATTCAACTGGATGCAGACTTTATCAAACACGTAGGAATATTCGTTGCGCATGACATCTATCCACTGCCCACAAAGAGTTGCCTTCTTCGGAAACTTAATGTACTGACCGGGGAATGGATAGCCCGTAAGGACTATCGGCGTGAAACTTGTCTCTCGATTTACCTTCGCACCTATCAGCAGCTTTACACCCTGCCATACGATGTCCAGGCGCCCGTAAGTATTGTCACACCCTACAAAGGGATCCCAAAGGCTCCCAATACACGTCTGCATGGTGGCCAACATCTCTGAGACAAAGTCCCCATATCCATACACAGAAAAGCACAATTTGTACCAAGGCGGCTGGGCCCAGCCGGTTAATATGCCGTTCGGGTGACATTGTGTAGTAGAAAGCCCCAGCGGGTCCTCCTTGGAAATGGGATTATCTTGTACATACGCGAATGGTGTTTGAGTGGTACTCACCTCAGGATCGATGCTAGTGAACTGCCCCGTCGCAGGGTCATAGTAGCGATTGACGAGGTAAAGGAGCCCTGTTGTGTCTTCGTATCCGCCGCCGAAACCGTATCGAGTTAGGGAATCGGGATCGGCCCCGACTTCGTTGGTGAGACCGCCGAAATTCGTGACTCCTCCGCCTCCAGTTATTGGATTGCCGTATGCGTCGTAGTCCGTGTACGCCACCAGCGCTCCCGGGTGCGCCGCGTCGGGGCTGACTTCGACGATGCCTCGAACATTTGAGTTCTTGTCCGTGAGAAGTTCCGATGTCACAGCGTCGCTAGTGTCGATCTGCGCGATCGGCACGTTCTGATTGACTCCGTAGATGTAGTCGAATGCGCCGTCTGAGAGGAGGCTCGATCCCGCATTCCAGGTGAAGTCCGACGTCTGAACCGAGCTCGTTGAACTGCTCCAGGTGCTCGCCGTCATCCGCAGTCCGCTTGCATTGTACGTAAAGTTCGCAGCGCTGGGTTGGCTCGAGCTAGGACCGATACATGTGGAACCGCTCGTGTTGACACAGCCGAGTGTGTGCGTATCTTGGTTCCACGCCAGAGATGAGGTCGTCCCGAAGCTATGCGCCGTCGTACCGGTGCGATCGCCAGACGCATCGTAACTGAACGACTCGTACGAGCTCGGCGAAGCCGGAGGCCCGCAGGGAGTCGTGCTCGACGCCGTCGGGGCTGTTGCCTCCCAGCACAACTGTCCATTACCTGCGTACTCGAGACCCGTGTACGTGGAGGACGCGGCAGGCTGCACGTCCATACCCATTTGGTCGACAGAGTTTTTCGATGTGAATGGCGCACTTGAGCTGTTCACGTAGTAGTACGCCGTGCTCCAACTGGATGGCTCCGGGCTCAACGGAACCCGCTGCTGGGCGTCATACGGAGTGGAGGTCGTCGCGTAGGTGTCCGTTGCTTGCGCAGTTCCGTTCTTGTAGGGCGTGACTCTGATCAGGTTGTTGCTGTCGTCGTACGCCAACGGAGTGGAGCTGCTGCCAAAACCCAGGAGTGACGTGGATCCGGAACTCGTGAGCGACGAGGTCGAGGTGTACGAAAGCAGGTTCCCGGATGAGCCCGAGGAGTACTGGTACAGGGTCTCGACGTAGGTCGAACCGGAGGGCGGAGTTGGGACCAGCGGCACCGAGCCGGAGGCCCCCTGGCACGGGGTGATCGACGGCGCTTGGCTGCTCGGGGTATCCAGGAGCCATGCAACATCCCCCGTGCAGTCGTAGGCGTACGTGAAGGCGTCGCCGTTCCAGTCGACGACCGAGGACAATCGACCCTGCGCGTCGTAGTTACGCGTCACGTCCCCCGACGGCGGACTATTCGTGCCCGCCCCGGACGACGTGCAGTCGTGGGCGAATCCGGGATAGCTGACACAGTTCCTTTGTCCGAATGCGTTGTAGCCGTAAGTGACGGTCTTGCCATTTGAGTCCGCGACACTCAAGAGCTCTGCGGCGTCGTTGTACGAGAACATCGTCGTCCCCGTCGAGTCCATCATCTGGGAGCGCGTCCCGTCGACGTTGTATTGGTATGAGATGGTGTTGGAGTTGTCCGAGTAGCTGACCCCAGACTTCCGGTTGGTGGCGTCGTATGTGGTTGTGACCGTGTTGCCGGCGGGATTGACCTCGGAAGTCTGGTTGCCGTTCAGGTCGTAGCCGTAGGTGACGATGGCGCCCGCGGTGACGTACCCGGACGTGGAGCTCGACAAGGAGGGCTCGATGGTTGCGGTGAGTTGACCTGCCTCGTTGTAGGCCGAGTAGGTCGTAAACGCACAGAGATTCGACGTGTTGATCGAGTACGTCCCGAGTGCGGCCGTCGGATCGCACGATCCCCCTGGCTTGACCGTGCCCGACCCCCCTCGCCCGACCTCGGCGACGACGTGGCCATCGAGGTCGTAGTAGTCCGTGGTCGTGGTCCCACCTGTGGATGGCGGCGACGAGCACGACGGCGATGTGACCGCCGTCTGTGAAGTCCAGCAGGTCGAGCCGTCGGGTGCGAAGGCAGTCGAGGTGGCCGAGTCCGTCACCCACGTGGAGTGCACACTGTCCCAGTGCTCAGTGACCGAGTTCGTCGTTTCGCCGGCTGGGTTGTATGTGCTCTGCGAGGTCTCGGTAACTCCAGAGGAGCCACCACCGACCATTGACGTCCCGCCGTCGGTCGTCCCAGTGGGATTGATCGTCGTCGTCGACGCGATCGGCGACGTGCTCGACTCGCCATTGCCTGCCGATGCCTGCGCGACCGTCTGACCCTGGTTGTCGTAGGTCGTGATGGAGGTGTCTGGACAGGGATTGCTCGCGTTGTCGACGCAGGACGCCACGTTGTCGGCTGCAGGTGCCGTGCTCACCTGGTTGCCCATGTCATCGAAGAGCGAAGCAGTCTCGTACGGCGTCAAGTTGGCGGAGTTGTTGGCCACCCACACGACATAGCCGTATGGGGAGAGTGACAGGACCGAGTTCTGGTCGGCGTCAAACTGTGTCGTCGAAGTCGGCCCCTGCGTCCCGCTGACCGCCAGCGGTGAGATCGACTGGGCTGTGTCACCGCTCGCGTCATAGGTGGTGAATGAGGTGTCCACCATCGTGGTCGTATTGAGCGACGAGCAGGTGGGAGACGAGCCGAGGGGCCCCACCGAGGCTGTCTTGTTGCCATTCGCGTCGGTGCACGTGTAGCTCGTGGCGTAGGTGTTGGGGCTGCCGATCGTGAGCGACGAGATCACCTTGGTGGGTTGGTTGTACTCGTTGAGATTGAGGTTCACCGTCGCGTACTCAGTGCCGCCCGAAGGGCAACTGGATAGCGCACCGAGGGCATAGCCGTTCGGACTCAGCGTCGCGCACACGTCCCCAGCTGCGCCGTAAACGGACTGGGTCGTGGACGTCACCGTCGACGGCGTCGTCGTGTCGGTGACGGTGGTCAGCGTCTGGTCCCCGCTCGAGTCGTAGGAGTACGTCGTCGCGTTCGAGCCCGCCGACATGCACGATGACAGCACACTGTGCGCATTTGTTTCGATAGCGTCACGGCTAGCGCACAGCGTCCCGTTTGAGTTGTACCACTTCGAGGTCTCCGCGACTCCACCCGTCGAGTTCGCCGGTGACGTCGTCGTCAGCAGCTGCCCGGTCGAGGTGTAGGTGTCGATCGTCTGATTGCCCAGCGCGTCCGTGCTCACGAGCGGCTCGTTAAGGGGGTTGTACGTCGTCGACGTCGTGTTGCCGCTCTGGTCCGTCGACGACAGCGCGTTGCCGTTGGCGTCATACGTCGTCAGCACGATGCCGTTGTCGTACTGCGACGACGGCTGTGTGCCGACCGGGGGCACTGTTGTCCCGGCGAGCGCGTTCATCGACTCGCTCGGCATCAAGTTGAAGTCGTCGCGCATCGGCACTGCCGACTCCGACGGGTTGACGGGGACGACCGGAGCCGTCGAGCCGTTGTCATAGGCGGCGAGCGGTCCGTAACCCTGGACGGACGAGACGAGCTGGAAGTTTGCGTAGGTGTCGAGGGCCTGGCTCGCGCCAGGCTCGTAGTTGGACTGGTTGAAGTCGGGGTTCTGGACGAGCACGGTGCCGTTGCCCGTCGTGTTGTCGAAGTCCTCGTAGGCGATCGTCGTCGTCGTCGTGATCGGAGTCGTCGAGAGCGGGGCGACGCTCGCAATCACCGGGCCGGTGACCTGGGTCACCTTCCCGCTCGTGTAGGTCACGTCCGTCGCGTAGGACGAGTTCCCCGAGTGTGCCGCGTTGTTCTGCGGGTCCCACCAGCTCGTGAGCCGGTTGCTCGAGTCGTAGGAGAGCGCGTAGGTCGCGTTCTGGGTCCCGTTCGAGAGCGAGATCGAGGCCAACTGCGCGGTTGAGTTCTTGGCGTAGGTAAGAGTTCTGCCCAAGGGGTCCGTCACGACGACGCACGACGTCGTGCTGGATGGGCAGGTTCCCGAACCTGGCGACGGGTAGCTGAAGGTGAGCGTGCGGATGCCGTCTGCCGCCGTCACCTGGCACGGCTCGGTGGACGTCGCTCCCGAGCACGCCGTGTGCGAGCCCCAGGTGATGGTCACTGCATTGCCGTTCAGGTCCGCGACCTTGACGAGCTGGCCCGTCGTCTCGTCCACGTAGTACTTGGTTGTGGCATCGAGATTGATCACGAAGCACGAGTCCGATCCGTTGCAGCTGGACGCGAACGTGAGCGTGTCCTGCGCCCAGCCGGGCGCCTCGTAGTTCCGCGAGGCACACGAGCCCGAGGTCGTCGTCGGGTTGAAGGTCGTGGTTGCACCGTCGCCGAACGTGACGGTGACGACACAGCTCGTCCCGTTCTGGGATGCGGTCATCCCGTAGGAGTAGTCCCAGCCGTAGCCGAGGAGGCTGTTCGTCGCCGCACGCGAGGAGTCGTAGGTGGCGGTCGCGTCGAGCGAGGGACCGATGTCGGGAATCGACATCGAGCCAAGGGACAGCGAGTACGCACCGGTCGCCGTGTCGACCCCGGCGCTCGCACCGGGCGCGTCGCTCGGCGTGCCAGAGGACACGACGTCGTTCATCCCGCTCGCGACTCCGGACTCCGCAGGATTGGTTGCCCCACCCGCGAGCTCGGAGGTCGCGACCGCCTGCGGCGAGGACTGCGGCGCGATTGCGACGCCGTTCGGCGCGCTGCTGCCGGAGAGCGAGGCGCCGCCGACCACCGTGCCGGTGCCTGCGTCGAGGAGCTGGAGGCCATCCATGCCGCCGCAGGTGTTGATGCGGACGATGGACGCGACGTAGAGGCCGTCGGGCGAG